>SKEL01000094.1_pt1 | contig 96126 bp, 98 predicted proteins | sample 4826741 | NCBI WGS metagenome assembly SKEL01 (sample SAMN11008810, study PRJNA524170) | human gut metagenome | biome: Human fecal sample; material: Feces; isolation source: fecal sample from pouch patient p33 | host: Homo sapiens | place: Israel: Tel-Aviv | collected 2016-03-22
ATTACGTCACGTGGTTTAATCATGACCGTATTTCACTCAATAAAAATGGCCTGACCCCGATTGAATATCGGAATCAGACCGCTGCGTAACTAATTTTCCAACTGTCTAACTTTTTTGTTGCACTTCAAATCCGCGGGTGCTTTTTTGAGTGAATTAGATTATAGAAAGCTTGTACGTTCCACGTGAAACCTATTGTTGATGACAAAAAGTTCCACATGAAACACCTAAACCGAGGATGCTTGTTTCATGTGGAACAGTTGTGTCACTTGGCAGGAAATCACATCAATTCTTACCGACCGCAGCTGCTTTAGGAATTGGCTCTTGGTTTGTCATGACTGCTGGTGAGAACAGTCGCTTGATCAACTCATCTGGCAGTTGGTGCTGCCGGCGAAGAAGTTCAGGAATGGCAATGTGGGTTTTAAGACTGGTCTTAACGAGTTTAGTTGTCGCTTCATAGCCTAGGTACGGACTAAGAATCGTTGCGCTAATCGCCGAGTGTTGCACATTTTCATCAGACTGCGCTTCGTTAACGGTTAATCCAGTCACGCAATTCGTTGTCAAGGTGTCAATGCCTCGGGCTAAATAGCGCTCGCCTTGCAACAAGTCACGGAAAATAATCGGCTCAAAGGCATTTAGTTCCAACTGCCCTGCTTCTGCTGCCATACTAATCGTTAAATCCTGCCCGATAACCTGAAAAGCAATCTGATTGACGACCTCAGGGATAACCGGATTCACCTTCCCCGGCATAATCGACGACCCTGCTTGTTTCGCTGGCAAATGAAGCTCATTCAACCCAGCTTGCGGGCCACTGCTCAGCAACCGCAAATCGTTAGCAAACTTAGATAAATCCGTCGCCAACCCTTTCATTGCTCCGGAAAAGGCAACTAAGACATCACAATTCTGAGTGGCATCGATCAAATCATCAGCTGATTCAAGCTTTAAGTCAATGAGCCGGTTAACCTGGGACACAATGTGCGCGCGATAATAAGGAGTCGCGTTCAACCCGGTACCGATTGCCGTCCCCCCTAAATTGACCTGGCGTAAATCTTCCGCCGCTCGCGTCAGCCGTTTTTGGTCGCGCTGGAACAAACTGGCATACGCATGAAAACTATGACCGAATGTAGTTGGCACTGCATCCTGCAATTGTGTGCGCCCGACTTTAACCACGTTCGCAAACTCGTCCGCTTTGACCAACAACGACTTAATTAAAAAGGTCAAGGCTTGCTGCAATGGCGGTAAAGCTTGCAAAGCAGCCATTTTCCCAGCTGTGGGATAAGTATCATTCGTTGACTGACTCTGGTTCACATCGTCATTCGGGTGCACCGGCTCAGCGGTATGCTGACTGGCCAAGTTGGCAATGACCTCGTTAACATTCATATTAACCGAAGTCCCGGCACTTCCTTGAATCGCCGGCGCCACCAGTGCATCACGATGTTCACCCATCAACAAGCTGTTACATGCCGCAACAATTGCTTTCGCTTTAGCGGCTGACAATGTCCCGCCAGCAGCATTCACTTGCGCCGCCGCCTTTTTAATGATAATCAGACTTTTAAAAAGCAAAGCATCGGTCCGTTCATGACTAATTGGAAAATTCGCCAGTGCGCGGGTCGTGTGGATCCCATATAAAACATCCTCATCTACTGCCAGCTTGCCAATACAATCTTCCTCGATACGCATTGTGAACTCCCTTTCATATACCAATATTTACGTTCTTAGTATATGCGTGTTCCAACAAGCGTCAACGTTTAATGTGAGCTAGTCTAACAAGTACATCAAAAAGTATACCAATTAAGAAATCTTTTTGTCATCTTAGTGATCGCGATTTACCTTGTCGAAATCGGCAAGCGCCCGCCATCGTTCCACTGGCCAATCATTTGATGCGCCTGACATGCATTGGCAAATTTTGTCAGACGTCGGCGAAATAATGTTGGCTGGTGACTTTTTATTTGAATCGTGTCACACCGAACTCGCCGATAAAGCGCCGGACATGATTCAAAAAATGCCCACGCTCCGGGACGCCGCTTGAGTGCGCGAATAATTCTGGGATCTATCTTAAACCCGCTTGGATCGAGATCAGGTAACCGCGCATAGCCAGCCGCCGTCATTTTTCCTAACCGAATCATGCGACGGCAACGCTCTTTATTTAACTCTGACCACGCACTTCCCGGCTGCCGCGGAACAAACCTTTGTGACGCCGGTTGATCTGGCGCCAGTTTCTTGTAGGTACTGTCGATCCACCCGAAACACAACGCCTCTTCGACAGCATCCACATACCAAAATGTGCCATCAGCTTTCGGAATGCCACGTTTAACGTCCACCCAGCATTCTGACGCATCTTGATTATGCATCGCCAGCCAAGCCCGAAACTGCTGCCGGTTTGTAACGGTTAAATGATTCATAACCACTGTTTAAGCCTCTTTTTTAAATAACGCAAAAGATAACAAAAGATTCTACGCAACAGCGTTAAGCTCACGTAGAATCTTTGTTTTTCCGATTAATTAAAACCCAGCTACTAATGTCCGCGATGTTTCGCTAATCGTTTGGTTTGTTTCTTCAAGCGAACCTCGCTGGCATGCTGATCTTTCAACTGCTTTCGCCTTTGCTTCTTAAGTTTCAAGTTTTGCTTATGTTCCAGCTTCAGAAGCGTCGTTGCTTTGCCTTTTCGCAAACGCTGAACTTCTTTGCGTGCTTGCCGACTCCGCCTTTTAGGACTCATTCCGTTCTGAACCTTTGGCAAAGCGTCAGCCTCACCCGCAGCCCAATGCAACTTGCCCCATCGCTGTTGAACCAACTGCAACAATTCGTTTGCTGTCGGAGCTTGAGTACCAAACGTAACTTTTGCAACACGATAAGTATCGCCACAATTCTGCTCAAATAGCCCCCGATAAAAAGGCGATTCAAAATACACTGTTAGCTTGCCTTGAATGATCAAACTAACACCTCCTTTATTTTTAACCCTATCCGGACATCCAAGGAGGAAGGATACTGACGGCCCAAGCCGCGTCTGGAGTACCAACCAGACTGTGTTTTTGATAGCGCAGTGTTATTGTCTGACTTTACTAGAATCCTGTCAAATTTTGCAGAAGAAAAGAAAGATGACTAAACAGTGGACAGCCAAGGGCGTTACATCTGATATTAAGAACATTTCTAACTTCTTAACAGTAGCGCCTATGACTTAAGAACCCTCGTGACAGCAATCACCTCTACTTCACTCTTTATGGATTATTGTTTTCCAAAACTATATATAACTTTTCCAAACTTTTAAATGACATAAAGTTGGACAAATCCAAGGAAGCATCACCCTTAACAACGACCTTCTCAGAAACGATGCCACGCAAGACGTTATCGAGAGCACGCTGCGTAAACATCTTTTCTTCCTGAAGACTTTGTATGCGGAGAACAAGTGCCTTCAGTCGCTTGTTTTTTCTATGAATGACTACAAAGCAAATTAAAGGGCCAATAGATAAAACTGCTACAATCAGGAAAGCCGCAATTAAGTGATTCATATTCGAACAGCTCGCTTCTATAAGATTAAAACCGGACAACCCGGGGACGGCAGCATTGCCGAAACCTGAGCCTTACTTTTCGATCTTCATTGTCTACCGTGCAGGCTTTTTCAAATTCTTGGAAAATATAACAACTAGAAAAACAAGTATGGACAAAGCGAAAAGTATTCGTAATCCTTCAAAAGTAAATAATTCTCCATCTTCAAAGAGTTGATGAAGATTAATAAACTCAAACATAAAAAGTAAACCCAGCGGCCCAAAAACCGCTCGTCTTTTTCGTTCTATTTCACTGTGCGCGAATCCATCTTGAGATTTAACCTTATGATCATCACTGAGTGCCACACTTATCCCTCCCTACAGGTATAAGCATAACAAAGGCGGTCATCATTTGATCCAACAACATTTAAACGTAGGGATTTCGGCATTTAACGTTCATTTCAGCTAAAGTTACGCGACAAATTCCTTTTTCACCTAATCTACGTGTATCTGTCTTAATTCTTATAGATAACGCCAAGCAAAAAGCCCCCGTACGCAATCGTCACCGATCTTGTAAGGAGGCTTCTAAATTGATTTCTAGGCTTTCGCTGTTGCTTTTGCCGCGTTCCGAACGCTTTCTGCTACCACTTCGGCAACATCCCCGTCAAACGCATTGGCAATGATGTTCGTGGTTGACAATTCATCATCCGGTATCAAACTGGCAATCCCTTTAGCCGCGGCAATCTGCATGTCGATCGTAATTTTGCGTGCCCTAGCATCCAGAGCGCCGCGGAAGATGCCTGGGAAAGCGAGCACATTGTTGATCTGGTTAGCAAAATCACTGCGCCCGGTTCCGACAATATATGCGCCAGCCGCCAACGCTTCATCCGGAAAAATTTCCGGCTCCGGATTGGCCATGGCGAAAATAATCGGTTTAGGTGCCATGGTTTTGATCCACGCTGGATTAAGAACGTGCGGCGCCGATACCCCAACAAAGACGTCCGCACCTTTCAAGGCATCTTCTAACGTCCCGGTGCGGTTTTCCCGATTCGTTATCTTAGCAATCGCCGCATGATGTGGTGGCAGTTGATCAGCGTTCTTTTTAGCTAAAATGCCCACCTTATCCACCACCATGACGTGTTTGACTCCGGCTGCCAAGAATCGCCGGGCAACGGATAGCCCCGCTGAGCCGCCGCCATTAACCACCACGCGAATGTCTTCAATCTTTTTATCCGCTACTTTCAAGGCATTGTACAAAGCGGCGAGCACCACAATCGCAGTGCCATGTTGATCATCGTGGAACACCGGGATGTTGAGCTCATCAATGAGTCGTGCTTCGATTTCAAAACATCGTGGCGCACTGATATCCTAAAGATTGATCCCGCCAAATGTTGGTGCAATGGCTTTAACCGCCGCAATGATTGCTTCAGTGTCTTGCGTATCCAACACAATCGGCACGGCATCAACCTTAGCAAACCGTTTGAACAAAGCGGCTTTTCCTTCCATCACCGGCATCGCAGCCTCGGCACCGATATTGCCTAACCCTAAAACCGCCGAACCGTCACTGACAACTGCAACCGTATTTTTCTTAGTGGTTAAGTCATAAACGAGCGACTGATCCTTGGCAATAGCAGAAGAAACTGCCCCGACGCCTGGAGTATACGCAATACTCAAATCATCGCGCGTCTCAATTGGTACTTTCGGTTCCACACTCAATTTTCCGCCATTTACTTTTGCTTGATCTAGCGCTAGTTGATTAAAATCCTTCTTTGCCATGTGAATCATCCTCCTTAAGTTTCGAAACTAGTCGATTTAAAAGATCATCCGCAGAATCGCCGTCATGGTAATAACGGTAATCGCGCCACCCAAGCGTGTTGCCACCTGAGCAAATGGCATCAGATTCATCCGATTCGCCGTACTGAGAATAGCCACGTCGCCAGTACCGCCCATCCCACTCTGACAAGCCGTCACAATAGCCGTTTCAACCGGATTCATGTTCAGGAACCGCGCTACGAAGAAACCGGTGGAAACCACAGTGAGCACCACACTGATAACCACGATAAAATATTGCCAACTCAACATGCCAACAACATCTTTTAGCGGAATGTATAGTAAACCCAGTCCCGCCATCAACGGAAACGTAAAATTACTGGAAATAAACTTGTATAACTGTTTGGCACCTCGTTGGGTTTCACCCGGAATGACATTGACATATTTCAGAATCGCCGCGGCAACAATCATCAAAACCGGCCCTGGAAATCCGGTCACTGATTGCAACAACATCCCTAAAATGAACAAGGTACATGCCGTGAAAACGCCTGCGCCCATCATTTTTAGATCAAGCGGTCCCGTATCGTCTTTCAACGCGTCTGCCAAGTCATCTTCTGCCCCATTCAGTCGAACCAACTGTCCCTGCCCCGATAACTCCGGACGTTTCTCTCCCAACCGATTCAATAAACCTGAACACATAATGGCAAAGAAGTTACCGATAATCGTTGCCGGAATTAACTGAGCCACAAGCGCGCCGCTGGTCGTCCCTGTGATCGTGCTGTATCCTAGAGACAGCGGCAAGATGCCTTCCCCGATGCCGCCAGCCAAAACCGGCGTCACGATGAAGAACAACGTATGCTTCCACTCCAGACCCAATAACACGCCAACCAAAGTACCCACACCCATCGCCAGAATCATGCCAAGCATCATGGGAATAATCATCCGCATCAACCCTTGAATCAGGATCTTGCGGTTCATCCCCAAAATGCTCCCACAGACTAGACATGCAATATAGAAATAAAGAAAGTTTGCTTGCTTCATCAACATGTCAGTTGCTTTTAACACATTCGGATTCAGGGCGTTATAAAACACAAGGATCGATGGGACTAACAACGACAGTATGGCTGGCCCGCCGAAATTCTTAACCACCGGAATGTTGGCACCAATTGTCCCTAACAACCAGCCCATCGTCAGAATCACTGCAAAGCCACCAAGCATATTGACCGGCAGCTGCTGCATCGCGCCGGCAAGGATGATCACCATGGCCATCACCAGATAAACTGGCAACGGCACGGAACCAATCCTGATCGCCATCCACTTACTTTGTGAACTTTCTGGTGCGCTAGGTGTTCCCGTTTTACTCGCCATTTTCTTTCCCCCCTTAGGACTCTTACTATCTGCAGCATAATGTAAGCGCTTTAAATAGTGAAGATTATTTAACTTTTTTAAGCATCAAAGCATTTATTTAAGCCATTATTGCGTGATTCACAAGCAATAACTTCTGATGGAGGAAGGTGAAAGGCTTGAAAATAAAAGGATGGCGCCTCTGGGGTTGGCTATCACTCATCTTCACCTCAACTTTATTGGTGACGGTTTTCACAGTCTATGGCTTCACCTTATTGGAAAATCGCCAGCAGTTCGAGACGCGTGAAAGTCAACTTTTACTGTCAGTCGGCCGCCAATTGGCTCAAGAACCACGTGTCATTTCTGCGCTTAAGGCCAATAAGGCTGATCCGGCAACGCGCGCTTACGCCAATTCTGTTGCCAAAAACTTCAAACTCGACTTTGTTGTCATCATGAACATGCAAGCGATTCGCCTCACCCATCCTGATCCCAAGCAGATTAACCGCCATTTCCGAGGTGGGGATGAGGTTCGCGCCTTGCAGGGACACGCCTATGTTTCTGTGCAACGCGGAACCCTAGGGCGCTCCTTACGCGGGTTTGTTCCTGTCTACCAAAACCGCAAACAAATTGGGGTGGTGGCACTCGGCATTAAAGTCACAGCCTTACAAATGCTCATTCATAACTCCCAAAACGGCTTTCGCTTGGCATTGCTAGTCGGCATCGTTATGGGCATCCTCATCGCCTTTTTGGTGGCTTATTACATTAAGCGGCAACTACACGATCTTGAGCCTAAAGAAATTGCTCGGTTGCTTGAGGAACGTAATGCCATGCTGGAAGAAACCAAAGATCCGGTAATTGTTGTGGATCTCAACCAGACGATTGTGCTAGTTAATAGAGCTGCCAGCAAACTGCAGCGCCACCTCATTCATGAACAAGCATTTATTGGCCGGCCGTTAACCACTTTAATTGCCCATCCGGAACGCATTAAGCTGACGGTCAAGACCGAGCAGTTTTATCAGCAAGATGGTCAGGATTATCTGTTCTCAGCCGCGCCGATTATCGTGAAGAAGCAAAAAATCGGTTACGTTATCTTTTTACGCAACGCCACTGAAGCCATTTTCGTTGCCGATCAGTTGGCGAACACCACAGCTTATGCCAACGCACTGCAAAGCCAATCCCATGAGTTTATGAACAAACTGCACGTTATTTACGGATTGGTCGCGATCAAACAGTACGATGAATTGGCGATTTATTTACAAGACCTTTTGAAACCGGAACAAGAATTTGCTAATCGCCTCGCATTATTAGTAAAAAATCCGCTCGTAGCTGGGTTCATGATTGGCGAACGCGAGAAATTTGCCGAACGTAAAACAACGCTCAACTTTGAAATCGTGCCAGAACTGCCTGCCAATCCCAATGTTAGCGAAACTAAATCACTTTTAACCGTCAGCCGTTATCTGCACTTTGGTCTTTTACAGCAAGATTTGCCTGCGACCATTCTAATTCAGCTCGATTATGCTCAGAACCAACTGACCATCACCTATCATCTAGCACAACCGCTTAGCCGTAACACGTTGTTGTCAGTGATTCATCAAGATTACTTCCAACAATTACTTTCTGATTTGCATGGCACAGCCACCCTAAGTCCAACCGACCCACTTGTGTTGACTTTGGTGGTGGACTACCACGAGGAGGCAAAAAAATGACCAACATTCTCATCGTTGAAGACGATCCCATGGTGCAATTTATTCATCGCAACTATCTGGAAAAGCTTGGCACTTTTGAGACGATTTACTCGTCGGAGACCATTGCCGAGGCCAAAAAACTGCTGGCAACCCGTTCGATTCAACTCATTCTCTTAGATATTCGCCTAAAAGATGGTAATGGGATCGACTTTTTAACTGAACTACGCCGCACCAAGCAAATGGTTGATGTTATTTTAATCACCGCAGCCAATGAAGTCGAAATCGTGAATGACGCCTTACATCTAGGTGTCATCGATTACCTTATCAAACCTTTCACGATGGAACGCTTCGAAAAAAGCATCCAGCGTTTTAAAACGAAAAATCAAGCGCTGGTCAGTCAGCAATTGAACCAAAGTCAACTTGATGCTTATTTAGAACCACACACGCACGCTTCTTCCATTCGCGACTTGGATAAAGGTCTAAGCAAAGCAACTTTGGAAATGATTCAAGCCGCAATTCAACAACTGCCATCATCTTTTACGGTCGCACAATTAACCGCTGAAACCGGCTTGTCGCATGTCTCGGTTCGAAAGTATCTAAACTTTTTGGAGGATCATCGCTTCCTGAAAAGTGATACGATTTACCGCAAGACCGGCCGTCCATTCAAGACTTACCAAGTGATAGCGCCATTACCGATGCTGTCGTAACTTAATCCGGAAGACTTCAGTACGGCTAGTTGATGGTTAGCTCAGTGCCTTTCTATAACGCGCCCACATAAAAAACGTTAACGTCAATCAAACTGAATAGTTGATCACGTTAACGCTTTTAATATTGGACGAGGTGCTTTTTTGACTGATTTTTTGACCACTGACGATGCTTGCTCGCTTACCGATTAGTGACTCGTGACCATATTAGTGAAGACCCGTGATGTGATAACCGGATCGTCCTTAGTCTTCTGCGATTGTGCCGACGTTCGCCAATGGTAACGATCTAACGGTTTCACCTGAATCTGGTGCGTTTGCGGATGCTTCTTCTGCATCCCTTTCAACGTGCGATACCAGCTATGCTCACCTGTTTTCAAATCGATTAATGCATAGCCTTCACCATTTATGCCAGACTTTCGAAAATCATAGTTATGATCTTCTTTTGACTTCACAACCAACATTCGGCGATTCCACCCCACCGCCTGCACATGATAAAGCAACGTGTTGGCGTCAGTAGTTGTTTGAAGCTTTCGCGGGATCCGTTCGATTAGAAAAGGCCCAACGCCGGATTTTGTGATTTCAAAATGCCGAGGCAGTTTGATTGAAAAGCCTTCTGCATCGGCTCCGGGATCACGTTTGTTCTTTGGACCATAAAGGCTCGTCGCAATCGAGCTGACTGTTAACAAAACACTTAATCCGATCATCGCTGATATTGCCACCAATGTTCTCTTTTTCAAGTGTTTCCTCCCGTTTGATCTAGCTAAGTCGTTCGTTCAAAATATGTTGATTTCAGTATAATATCTCTTTTCGGTGCCCTACCGTTATCAGTTTGAAAATTATAGAAACTTCAGAATTTTTTGTAAATGATTCCAACCCAGTTTCACGTGAAACACCCTCAAAACTTTAAATGCTTTTACCGAATAAACCTTTAAAATGATGGGAGAGAAAACCTTTGCTTAATACGAAGGCTCTAAAACTGTATATGTTTTCTTCAACGATAGGTATAGTCATGTGGTTAAAGCACTCATTAACATCCCAATCTATTGGGGTCGCAGTTTCTCTGAATTTAGGTTACATTTTCTTTCTAATCGGTGGCATATTTCAAAAACCCAAGTTGGTCGTGGCCAGTTCCTTCCTCATCATCTATGGAAATTTGGGGTTTGTTAAGCAAGTAAATGGCGATGCAGGCCATTCCTTCTCAAAAGTTGCCTCTCTTTTAATCATCATTCTTTGCCTTATAACGTTTTATCTGCTGAAAACAAACACTTTGTCGTTCCTTATACCCTTGGTTTCACTAATAATAAATGGGGCTTTAGTCAGTATAAAAACCCATGATCAGAATTGATGAGCTCTCTTAAGCCGAACGATCAAAATGAAATGGCCGCGGCTTTTTATTTTTCTGATTTAGAAAAAGGGTTCTTTTACACCCGTTTGAACATAAACCATTTGCAAGTGCGGAACTGGTCAACATCACGATCAGGAACTTTTACACCAAGGATTTACGTTAAGCATTAATACAACCAAAAAAAGAGACCCCTTTTGCGTGAAAGAGTTGTCCCTTTTTCGATATATCATGATTATTCCGAAGCATTTGGCAGCGCCGTCTTCTTATTGGTAATATCAATAAACTTCGCCTCGCCGTCAACTGAATCAACCGCTTTTTGCAGGCGTTTCATGGCCGCCGTGGCGATTGGCAAGTCGACAAATTCCTTGGTCGCGTTGTCTAATTCGACTTCATCAGCAACCGAGTCTTTGAGTGGCCGCGGATTGCTTTCGTCTAGTGCTCGGAGTACGACTGGCTTAAGTGGTCCCATCTGTAACAATTCGAGCGTGGTTTCATAGTCAATGCCGTATGCATCAGCTAAATCCAAGGTTTCGCGAATGCCGGCTTCGGCTGCCATAATCGCAACATTGGTGATCAATTTTAGCTTAGCGCCGTTGCCTTGGTCACTAACATACCTGATCTTGCCAAAGGTCTCCAAAACCGGCGCAACTGTCTCTACCACTTGCTTGTCACCAGCTGCAATCAGCACCAGACTGGCTTCACGAGCATATTTCACCCCGCCGATCATCGGCACATCTAGCAAAGTCGCATGTGCTGGCATGGCACTTTGAATCGCGGTGATTTTTCGAGGATCCAATGTTGAAGTGACAATCAGCGTGCTGCCCGGCTGTAAATAATGGACAATTCCCGGGTCATCTACCGTCCCGATATGCAATGCTGGCACATCAGCTGACATGACCGACGTGATAATGATTTTAGAAGCGGTCACCGCATCTTCCAGTGAGGTCGCCGCCCGAACATGATCTCCTGCCAGTGCCGTCATTTTAGCCGGTTCTTTGTCCCAAATCACGACATCATAACCAGCCTGGGCCAAATGCGGCACGATCTGACTACCCATATCGCCAACATCGATAAATGTTATTTTCATGGCTGTTTTCCTTTCAATTTAAGGCTAAGCTCCCAACAAAATTATTAAAAGGTTGCAATAACTTCCAGCAATAAAAAGATAAAACATTTGTGCATAATCATCACGCAACCGGGCGAATCATTTGCCACGGTATCACCTTCAAATTAGCATGATTAAAAGCCGATTTCAAAAACAAAGCTCACCTGCTGGATTTAATTTTGCCAAGACGCAAAAAACGCTGCCTCGCGCCGATTAGTTATTTTTAAAATCCACTTATTTGGCGATCCTTATTTTTTCGTAGCTAAAGATCGGCGTACCCTGCGTTTTTGCCGTATCAGCCAGATTACTCTGGTGCCTTGCCTGACACGCGCGTCAGACTCACGGTCAAAACATTGTCCTTGGTCGTGTTATAGTCAGCCAAAATTCCCTTCACAACGCCTTGCGAAGGTCCATGCGTTCGGGTTGTTTCTTCATAATTTTGAATCCACGTACTGACCGCATTGAAGCCGAATTCAAACCCTTCAAACACCTGCATGTAAACCGATGAGCGCGGATTGGTCGCGATGATCGTAATTTTTTTGACGCGGCCATTTTCAATTTGCATGGTCAAGTTGATGAGCTCGTCAGCAATTAAAGTCACGGTTCCATTTTCAGCAGTTCGCGGTAATTTATAAGCCGCCAAGCGCATATTAGCGTTATACACCCGCTGAACATAAGCATAACTCCCCAGGTCTTCGTGCATGATTTTCACTGCCCTTCACTTGTGTCAGTCAACAGCTGGCCTACGCATTCTGATCTGCTGCGCCCCGTTATTTAATAGTGTACAATTTATCTTTAAAAAGGAGAAATAAACAGCTCGGTAGTCAATCCTTAAAGAAAAAGCCGCCTCTTCACTGAGACGACTCTTTCAAATTCTATTTTGTTGGCGTAGTTATGAAATCCAGCATACGGAAGATGGCTAAGCGGTTAGCCTCTGGTGGATCAACGCGCATAATTTCTGCGGCCGTTTGATGTAAAGCGTTATCGTCTAAAGCATAAGCCGCATCGTTAATTGCTATTTCGCGAACATCATCAGCTTGCGGTTCCAGATGAAACTGTAAACCAATTACATGATCACCAAGTAAATAGCCTTGGTTTTTTAACAATTCATTACTGAATAACAACGTCGCTTCATCCGGAACTTGAAACATTTCTTCGTGCCAATGCAAAGCCAGCAACGAATCTGGTAAACCGGGAATCATATGCGTTTGTAGATGTACAGGCGCCCAACCAACCTCTTTAGCCGGTGCTTTGCTAACTTTATAGCCCATCGTCTTTACGATTTGTTGCGCGCCATAACAAGCACCAAAGATTGGTTTATGCTGGCTCAACAGTGTCTTAATAAGACGACGCTCTGCCTTAATCCAATCAATATCGTCATTTGGGCTCATCGGTCCTCCTAAAACAACCAACAAATCTGTTTCAGAAGCGGTTGGTAATGTGCCGTCAAATTGATAAGGATGGTAAACGTAAAGCTCATGTCCGTAAAAATCTGCCCAAGTCTTAATAGCCCCCGGACCTTCATTGGGAGTGTGTTGCAAAACGTTAATTCGCATTTTAAATCCTTTCACATCTCCGGCAATGTTTGATTTGGGTTTCGCCTGCAATTACCCAAGATGATTTATCTTAACACTTACTCAGGAATTTTTATATCTCAAAAAGCAAGTGACGAGTTACGCTTACATCTTTGCAGCCAGTACGGTAATCTTTTTTCCATCACACAAGCTACTGTGATTAGCGATTAATCGACCGCGCCATCCGCTGAATCGTATGCCGTTCCCCACGAATTGCTTTGCTGACGGCGTATAAATTGTCGACCGGCGACTCAAAACCCCACGCAGAATCGCCGACATGTTGCATATCGACACCGCAGATTTTGTTGCGAATTGCCATTGCCTGCAACACCCGACTGCCGCTGCCTTCCTGACTAGTACCGATCGCACTCATGACCAAGCCGCCTAACTGATGAACCACTTTCACGACTTCGGTTAATTCGGCTTCGTCAAATCCCGGCACTGAGCCAACTGCTGGTGCTAAAATCACATCGGCTCCTGCTTCGATAAAGTCTTTGGCCGTTTCTGCTGTCATAATCCGTTCATCAACTCCGGAAGCATGCATTTTACCCGCAATAATCAAGCCGCTGAAGTATTGCTTGGCCACGGTAATGCTATGGATAATCGCTTCATTAGTGACCCCCGTGCCCGGATTCCCGGTTAGAACCATGAACTGAAAACCCATTGCTTCTGCTTTTTTGATGACAGCCTCACTTGCGGTACAGCCGGGTAAAATCGCAATCTGTTGTTCCATCATGTTAGGATGATCGCCAATCGGTTCAAGATTAATCCCCACTGGCCGCCCAACCAATTTCTTCAATCGGTCAATGCTCGCTTTGCCATCATGCTTAGGCGCAGCAGCAAGATGCCGTTCACCCGGATAAAGACCGAAAATTTTCGGATCATTCACATCCAACCGATTACACAAAATCATATCCGCCCCAAAAGCAGCCGCAATTTCTGCCGTCGTAATGCTATCCAGATTCTCTTGCGTCACGATATTTTCACTCACAATAATTCGGCCTTCACTGGCTTTGATGCTTTCTTTCAACTGCTGCCCATTAAACTGCATGACTTCACTGGTACTGGCACTCAACAATCGTTTCACCATGACTGTAAACCTCCAAATTTATTAAAAAGTTAGTTCAACCTTTGATATCATCATTATACTTCCGCCGCTGCTTCGATTTCGTCTTCGTCAAACATTGATTCGTCAACGCCCCAGAAGAAAAATCCAGTAGTGTCACCGACTAAATGCAAAAATGTTTATTCACTTCAGCAACAAAAAAAATCACGACCCGCAAGCATATTTTATACTTACGAATCGTGATTTTTTTATCTATTCTGGGTGGTCAGGGGAAACGTAACTGTTTTACATGAAACGCCTTAACCATGCACCCTAGAGCTATTACCAACCATCCTTAAAACCCCCGTGGTTTTCTCTGTGGTTTTCTAATTCAATTTTGCATATATTTAGCAAGTGCCGCGGTGGCCTCTGATTCCTGCTTTGCACTGACGTGAGCATACACACCAAGCGTAATAGTCGGATCTGTGTGCCCTACCAGTTTTTGTACTGACGTAACAGGAACACCAGCAATCAGTAAATTAGATATAAAGCTATGCCTGAACCCGTGAATGGTTATTCTAGGTGTAAGTCCATTGTCATCTTGCAGCTTATGCAGTCGCTTAGACGGTGTGTTTAATGACTGATACCCGTTTTTAGTATTAGTGAAAAGCAATTGATTCGGTTGCATCGTATTAATACCTAGTTGTAGGAATGTTTCCTGCTGTATTCTACGCCACCGTTTCAAGTATGCCATCGTTTGACCGTCTACCGGAATGGTGCGCCGTCCAGCGCGTGTTTTTGGTGCCTGAACGATCTGGTGGCCTTTATCACCTTGCGTTAGTGTTTTGTTCACTTTGATACTGTTTTCTTTAAAACTTACATCATTCCACGTCAGCGCTAGTAGTTCACCACGGCGAACCCCTGTAAAGGCTAAAACCCTAAACATGATGAAGACATCGAAGTGGTTCTCTTGGTCGATACAGGCAAAGAAGTGATTCATTTGTTCCTTAGTCCAAAAGTTTTCAGGCTTATCACCAGCCAGATCGTCATGGTGCGGTAAAACAACGGCTTTGGCGGGATTCTTACTCATATACCCTTGTCGGACTGCGTAGTCCATAACCGATGAAACATAGTTATACCAGCGCTTATAGTTAGCAGAGGTGAACTCAAACCACCTCTTAACAGCCTTCTGTACGTCCTTAGTGGTTATAGTAGCGATCCGCTTACCACCAAATGCCGGTAGGATGTGATTATTGAACATACCAGCAGTTCGAGCCCACGTTGATTCCCTTACTGTATTAATGTAGTTTCCATACCACTCCTCATACACATCCCGAAAGAACACGGGCTTTGGTTTCTCTTCTTCTAAGTCACCGTTGCTGATTGCTAGCTCAAGTCTAGCTGCTGCAACAGTGGCTTCTTTTTTTGTCTTAAACCCTCGCCGCACCTTGTACTTCTTGTGGCCAGTCTGTAGATCATTACCAGCAAAGACCTGAACGCGCCAGAACTCTTTGCCGTCTTTCGTTGCGTACTTTTTAATTGATGCCATATTCTTCTCCTATCCGTCACGCTGGGCAGGCGGTGTTAGATAGAATTTTTGGCGGCCGAATTTTCGGCCATGATATTAATCACATTGCTTCTATGAAACAAAATTAGTTCTATTGTGCTATTCGTAGTCCTGGATTTTTTGAGTGGGACTTTTTTGAGATATATCAATTATATCTGACAGTTCTTTTGCAAAATCTGTCTTCATTTCTTCAATCTGATCGGCGGAATAATCGTGCGTCCGTGCTCTAATTATCCCCGCAACTATGCTGGAAAATTTCATAATCGCCACGTTCTGTCTTTCAGGCTTCATGAGTTGAACAAACCTCATCGAATTTTCCAAAAAAGTTTTTTCTTGCCAAGTTAACTTTTTTACATAATCATCTGAAAACAGTTCAGTCCACAAGTTTTCGGAATTAACTTCCAAATTATGAAGCCACTCATCTCTCTGCTTACGTAGCTCCATCTGCTGATCCTCTGGAAGATCTTCAAAAGCCGGTTTCCCTGTAACTAAGAACTGGACGGAAATTCCACCATGGTTGGCAATTTTTTTCATTGTATCTGCTGACGGTGCAGAGAGACCCCGTTCCCATCTCGATACTGCTGATTTTCCTGAACTTGTTAATCCAACCGAAAGTGCGAACTCTTCCATGGTCTCACCTTTAGAAATCCTGATGCTTTTAATCCTTTCTCCAAGGGAAAGATGGCTGTTTGGCTCCAATAGTTTTGTCATTTCAGATCATCTCCTAAAAAGTTGATGCATGTTGTTGACTCCAGTATGAGTCCGTGGCATACTAAAGTCAATCAGTTGATGAATGTTGACGTCAACAGAAAGGAGCGTGCTATTATGCAACGTATTAAAGGTTACCGTGTAATGCTAAATTTAAGTCAACAAGATGTTGCCAAAGAACTCGGTATCTCGCGTCAGTCTTACTGGAGCAAAGAGAATGGTAGAACATCGTTCAATGATAAAGAGAAGACAAAAATCCGAGATCTTTTCAGGAAAACCGGTATTCCAGTAACGATTGATTCTCTTTTTTTTGACGGAAAAGTTGACTAATGTTGATTTTGGAGGTGAAGGAACATGGCTTTAATGAAAGCGCAAATTACATTACCAGCCGACTTTGATCAAATTTTACAGGAACGAATTCATCGAGAAGTTGTCCGCGTGATGAACGAGACTAAGCAGCAGCCGATGCAAAAAAAGCTGAATATCGGGCAAGCAGCAGCTTATGCCGGTGTTGCTCGTAACACGCTGCTGTCTTGGACTAAGAAAGGGTTGTTGGTACAGGTTGTCGGTGGCGTAAAACGTATCAATACCGCAGACATAGACGATTACATGAATAACCACGGCAAGTAATCACGCTGGGCAGGCGGCAAATTGTAAGCAACTTATGACAGGCGCATAAAGCCAGAGAGGAAACATTATGAATTTGTTTAGTAAAGAAGAGATAGCACTAGATCACGAGCTTGGAAATTTGATTGACGACATTCAGCTTAACGTTCATGCCATTGCAGAAGACAGTACTGTCACGGTTGATGGCAAGTATATTTCCAATAGCGAGTTGGCCGTTACGACTGCAAAAGAGCTGCTGCGGGTATCGGAAATCCTAAAGCTGTATGAAAACGAGGACGATGCCGATGACTAGCCTTATTGCGTGGCTACTAAGCCACCCTATAACAGTTCCAGCACTCTGCATGGCTTTCATGGTCGGGAGCGTGTTTGGAGCGTATCTGCAATTTCGAGAGGATGATGACCATGGCACGAATGGCTAGCACAAGGCTCGGCTTTCAGTGGCATGACTACGTCCAAGCTGATGCAGAATGTGATCGATACTGGGCGTTTAAAAAAGCTGAACGTCGTTCACTACATGAAGCCACAAAAAAATCGCCAAGAGTGGTACCTCAAGGCGAGAAGAAGACAAGCGAAAAAATCTATATCGACTTTTAGCTTGCCTCTAAGTGGTTACTTTGTCAAGGAAAATGGAGGCAATTATGATGAAAAATGTTTCAAATAGCACCAAAGCGCCTGATTTAGGTGAGGCGTCTTTTGACCTCAGCACTGCAAAAGGACTTCTAGAAGCCCTTCGTGATCAGTTCGACACTATGGAAGGTTCTGTAGTTTCATATCGAAACAATCGTACCGAAAATGCTGCAATCTTGGCGTACAGTACGAATCGATCATTTTATACATGGATGGCGCTACTGAAAGCAATTCAAGAATACGTTGAAAGCAGCCTGGCAACGATTGATGAGGTAAACAAATGATGAAGGAAGATTACTATACAACCGCACAGGCGCTTTTGAGCGATACAAGTGCAATGGTGAATATCTTGCGACATCAGATTAACGATGAACAGCAATCAGCGCTGGCCGACACAGTCGCTGATATGATCATTGATGCTCGCCGTCTACTTTTGGAAGGAGATGTGGCCGATGGTAGACGTGCTTAAAGTAGCGCTTGGTTATCAGCAACACGGCTTTGCAGTCTATCCCCTTGCGCCAGAGACACGAACACCACTTGCTGGTTCGCATGGGTACAAAGATGCCACCAAAGACCCAGAACAGGCCAAGAAATGGTGGGGCGAACATCCTAATTACAATATTGGCTTAGGACTTGATGGCGTGCTGGTATTCGATATCGATATGGGGCATAAAAGCGGGGCTAATGGCAATGATACGCTGGCTAAATTGAGTGCTGAGGGTCGTGCTGATCAAATCCCATCTACCTATATAGAAACAACGCCAAACGGTGGACTTCATATTTTCTTCACCTATCCCAAGGAATTGAAGCTAACCAGTCGATCAGATCTGTTCTCTAAGAATGGCGAGAAAACCGGCCTTGACTATATTGCAACTGGTGTGCCGGTTTTTCCTAGCATTCGCGAGAACGGCATGTATCAACCACTCAAAGGGCACAAGATCACCAAGCTAGCCCCAGTGCCTCAATGGTTACTAGATGAAATTCAACGTGTCAGCCACCCTAACCCAGTGTTTGGTGGTTCAACAGTTTATCGAGGTAAACGATGGACGGGCAAGCTGCTAGATGAAATAGTGAATGGCACTAGTACCGGCAATCGCAATGATTTTCTGACCAAGATTGCTGGCAAAATGTTCTTCACAGGTGCAGAGCCGCAGACAGTTTATAACTTGCTGTTTACAACTAATGATAACTATCTAGATACACCCTTGGCAGAATCCGAAGTTAATAAGATTTTCAAGTCAGTATTGAAAGCCGAAGAGAGGAGGCGTGCGGTTGGTTAAAGCGATGCCCGAAGATATTAAGCAAGAAGCCAATAAAGTGGTCAACGTTGATTTTACAGGTCAAGAGCAATGGCGAAATGACCTTAAACTTGATGGCAATGGTGGGATTAGAAAAGACTCGGTGGTTAATATTCAACTGCTACTTGATAATGATCAAGCCTTCGCCAATGTCGTTGCTTGGGACGACTTTTCAGAGATGCTCATCAAGACAAAAGGCGTTAAAGGATTGCCGATTCGTAAGGGTTTTTGGACTGATGAAGATGATGCTGTCGTCCGCTCATATATGGAGCGTAAGCACAATCTCTTGTTTAGCAAGCAGAATGAGCAAGATGCCATGGTTGTTGTTGGCAAGGAACATTCAATTAATCCGGTTAAAGACTGGATCGAAGCTGAGCAATGGGACGGTACCCCTAGAGCAGAACGTTACTTCATCGACTATCTAGGTGCCGAGGATAGTGAATATACCCGTGCTGTTACTCGTAAATGGTTAGCTGGGGCTGTAAAACGTGTCTATCAGCCGGGTTGCAAGTTTGAACTCGTTCCAATTCTTGAAGGTAAACAAGGACTTGGTAAGAGCACGGCTGCTCGTAACTTATTTCCGACAAAGTTCAGCGATTCATTAAAATCAATGGGCAAGACAGACGAAGATTACAAGAAGCTGCAAGGTAACTGGATCATGGAACTCGGTGAACTTTCCGCAATGAAAAAAACTGAGATTGAGTCAGCTAAGAGCTTCATCAGCGCCCAGTCAGATTCATACCGCGGGAGTTATAGCCACTATGTTTATCCACATTTACGCAAGTGCGTGTTCATTGGTAGCACTAATCAACAGGACTACTTGAAAGACGCTACTGGTGAACGCCGTTTCTTCCCTATCAGATGCGGTGTTACAAAGCCCACAAAGACCGTATGGCGCAATGAAGAAAGCGTACCGAAGATCAACCACGATATACATCAGGTACTGGCAGAGGTAAAAACATGGGTGGATGCAGGTGAGAGTGTCTTTGCTGATGATAAGCTGATGCAACTGGCTAAACCATATCAACAAGAAGCAGAGACAGTTGACCCTATGAAAGAGGCCATTGAAGACTTTCTCAACATGAAAGTGCCATCGAATTGGGAAAATCTGTCATTGAGCCTAAAGGCCAGCTTCTTTCACACTCATATTGACCATAACGGCGATGTTGCCACTTGGTTACAACAGCACTTGGATGCTGGAGAATTACAACCACTGCAACAAACCACGACCAGAGAGATCATGGAAGTGGTGTTCGACAAGTCAGTCGATCGTTACCTAATGGGCCGTACTGGATCGGAAGCAAAACGTATCAAGCTCATCATGGATAACATGGATGGGTGGGATCGTGAACGAGTTCGAATCAATGGTCAGCGTTCAAGAGGATACGTCAGGAAGTAAAGTGTTTGTTTTTCTACTGTCCCACCTGTCCCAGTGCTACAAATGCCGGTATATCAACGTTTTGCTGGGACAAGTCACCTGTCCCAGTGCTGTCCCAACGTGTCCCACTACTGTCCCAAGTCCTAATTTGGACATGTGCGGGACAGCTCGGGACAGCTCGGGACATGTGTGGGACATGTCTGTTGTCCCAGAAAAACGCCTACATACCAACGTTTATAAGCCCGGGACACGTGGGACACTTAAAAAACAAACAAATTTAAAACTGTGGAGGTTAAAACAATGCTATATCCAGAAAGCACATGGGCTAGGTTTGAACAAGAATTCCCTATCCCTGAGAAGTATCGCAAATACTATGAGTACAAGAATTGGCACATTGAACCTAAGTCATCTGATCTCAGCCAGTTTGAACAGGATCATCCATTCGCGTTTATGTTGATGCCTGAGGACATGCAGAACGCTTTATATCTCTGGACTAAGGGACTGGCCAAGCGAAAGACAATCAACAGCGACTATACCTCATACGGTATCAAGCACCTATTCACTGACTTACCCGGTGGCTTCTACATCACTAACGGCATGATGAAAGGCGCACTATTGGCAGCTGGATTTGAGATAGCCGACTACGCCGAGCTTAACTGGCGTGCCAACATTTCAGGGCGAAGCATCAAAGAGCAGATCAAATTAGCACCTCATATCAGTTAGCAAAGAAATATTATTAATGAAAGCGAAGTGATGCAAATGAGTGTGCCTTTGCACATTTGCATGCACCCCGGGTGTCGTCGCATGATCCCGTTCAATCAGCGTTTTTGCGAGGAGCATAAGCAAGACAAGAGCAAACAAGCGACGAATCAGGAACGCATGCAATACGAAGAGAAGGAATTACGTTTCTACAAGTCAACAACATGGACAAAGCTTTCAAAGTCATTCAGGTTGCGCAATCCAACTTGTGCTAGCTGTTTGAAACGTGGGATTATTCGTCAAGCTGTGCTTGTTGATCATATTGAGCCAATCAAAACAGCTTATGGTTGGCAACACAGGCTTGATGAGAGCAATTTACAAAGCTTATGTCAGACTTGTCATAACGCTAAGACCGCACGGGAGGTAGCACAACGCCGAATGAGATCCCCCGACAGATCGACCCCCGCCCCAAAATTTTAGAGCGAAAGAACGGTCGGCCTCTTTTCTTTTCGATGAATACCGAAAATCATAGAACCTAGGTATAATCAATATGTTATAATTATAATAGATATAAACGAATACAAATTCAGAAAGGACGTTACACATGGGAGCACCCCTAAAATCAGTGACTAACCTAAGTGCACATTTATCCAAAAAGCAGTTAGCTGATCGTGTTGCCTCTGAAAAAGCACTGTTCACTTACAAAGAATTGCAAGTACAGCCCCCTACATGGCTTGATGACTATGCTGTGACCGAGTGGCACCGTATTGTACCATTGCTAAAAAAAGACATTCCAGTTAGTGAACTAGATGCTGCCCTGATTGCCAGTCATTGCCAAGCCTATTCTGACATTCAGAAAGCTGCCGAGCTGGTTCAAGAACAAGGTATGATGGTTGAAACCACCGATAGTGTGAAAGCTAACCCAGCAGTTAAAATGAAGCTGGATGCCACAAATCAAATGATGCGCATTGACGAAGTATTGGGACTGTCAGTGTATAGCCGGGCGAAACTTGCCTTAAAGAGTGAGACTAAGAAGAAGCCTGACGATCCGTTTGCGGAGCTGGTGTCATCGTGAACTATGCGACTGAATATACCGACAAGGTGCTAAGCGGTGAGATTGTTGCCGGTAAAAAGATTAAGCAAGCAGCAAGACGTTATCGCAGAGACTTGAAAGCCAGCAAGCGCAAAAAGAATCCGTGGCCGTATTACTTTGATGAGGACTTTGCCAACAAAGCCATTGAGTTTATAGAACTGATGCCGGCACGTGATGGGTCACCACTCAAGCTAGAACTTTTCCAAAAATATTTGATCTCAGAGCTTTTCGGGTGGAGAGACAAAGAAACCGGAAATCGTCGTTATGATCGAGCTTACATCAGCATGGCACGCAAGAATGGTAAGAGCTTCCTGATGGCTGATCTAGGCGCGCTGTATCTCCTCATGGAAAACAAACCAGCCATGAATCGCGAAATTGTCTACACAGCCAACAGTAACGCCCAAGCGCACTTAGCCTTTGATATGCTGTCTAGTGGTTTGCGTCAGGTCTCTAAGATGTCTAAATCGGTGCGTGATCGTTTGAAGATCAACCGTAACGAAATCATCGACTTGCCGAGCAACAGCCGAGCTGTTCCGCTTGCGTCTGATCTGCACAGCCTAGATGGTTATCAAAGTGACTTGGCTATTATTGATGAGTTCGCCTTAGCTCGTACTGATGAGATTCTACGAACACTAAAATCAGGCCAGATCAACAGCGACAACAGTTTGCTAGCCGTCATCTCGACCACGGGGCCAGACCTGAATGGCCCTATGTATAAAGAATATAAATTCGTCTCCAAAATCTTAACCGGTCGCGAACAAGCAGATCGGTATTTTATTGCCATTTTTGAGCAAGACAGCAAGGCTGAAGCCTTTGCACCAGAGACTTGGGAGAAGTCAAATCCACTACTGGCTAATGCTGAAAGAGCAAAGACAATGCGGCCTAGCTTGCAAGCTGATGTTGATCTAGCAGCCAAGCAAGGAACCCTGCGGCCAATTCTCGTCAAGAACTTCAACATGTGGCAATCAGCCAGAGCAGACAGTTATATCAGTCTTGACGACTGGGAGAAAGCCACTATCGAGCCACCAGACACTAGAGAAAAGGACGTGTATATCGGGCTTGATCTCTCTAAGTCTAGCGACCTGACCAGTATCTCGTGGTTAGTTCCAGAAGATGGCTACCTGTATGCTGACAGCCATTCATTCGTGGGGACGAAGTATGGACTGGAAGAAAAGATCAAGCGTGATGGGTTCGATTACATCAGTGGTGCTAGTCGTGGCGAATGTAGCATTACCAAACTGGAAAGCGGCATGATCGACTATGACGAAGTGCTACGCTTCATTCTCGACCTGATCGAGCGTAACCAGTGGAACGTGCGTGCCATCTGTTATGATCCCTTCGCCATGGGCTACCTGATTCCAGAATTTGAAAAACGCGATTTGCCACTGCTTGAGGTGCGACAAGGTGTTAGAACACTTTCAATTCCGACAACTCGTTTTCGTGATGATCTCTTCAATGGCCAGTTAAAGCACCCTGATAATCAGTTACTGGCCTATGCGGTCAACAACGCTATTCTGAAATATGACGCTAATAACAATCCAATTATCGATAAGGCCCACAACGCTACGAAGATTGATCCCGTAGCCGCACTGATGAACGCTTACACAATTGCAATGGATCAAAACAAGGAAAGCGAGGTAGCAGACAATGACTTTTATTCGAGCGATGACTTTGGTTTTTAATTTGCAGACCGTGCTGTTAATACTGGGACTGATCTGTATGGTTGCCGGTATCTGGTGGCTGTTCGGGTTTGGTGTTGGTATGTTAGCAGTCGGCACGGCCCTGATCTCCGTCGCAGTCATTATCAACTTCAATAAAGGGAGGTGAAACAATGAGCTTTTTCACGAATAGCGCGACACAACCACGCGATGACAACAGCGACCCGTTCTTAGATGCGCTTGTCAGCATGACCAGCAACGACAGCGGCCTATATGTGGGGATTGGTGCTTTACGTAATTCGGATGTATTTACGGCCGTGCGCGTGATTGCCGGTGATCTTGCAACCAATCCGATTGAATACAGTGACAAGCGTATCAGCGTGCTTCTTAACAAGGCACCCAATGACCACATGACCGCGTGGGGGTTCAAGTTTGCCCTAGCTACTAACATGCTGCTGAATGGTAACAGCTTTGCACGGGTTACCAAGAATCCCAGCGGACAAGTTACTGGCTTCGAGTTGGTCCCTAACAGCCAAATGGTGGTTAAACAAGACGATACGACCGGAATTATCAGCTACGAATACACGCCTGACAGTGGCCGCTCACAGCGTTTAAATGCCAGCGAGGTCTTACACTTCAAGTGCTTCACACAAGACGGTTACAAAGGACTATCGCCACTTTATAGCCTTCATGATGAGGTCGGGGTACAAAAGTCTGGGCATGCGTTGCTGAAAGGTTTCTTTAACTCAGGTGTCCAAGGGACAGGCATTCTTAAGGTCAACAAGACACAGTTAGACACCAAGGCCAAAGAAAACATCCGCAATAAATTTGAAGCTGCCAACAGTGGTGATAATGCCCTCAAGACCATCATTCTCGACAATGATATGGATTACAAGCAACTCGAAGTTAATACTGACGTGCTGAATCTAGTCAATTCTAGCGACTGGACAACGAAACAGATTGCTAAAGCGTTCGGGTTGCCACTGGATCGGCTGGGTATCGAAAGCGAGCACTCTAATGCCGTACAGTCTAACGTGATGTACTTGCAAAACACGCTGATTCAGTATTTTACCTGCTTCACAAGTGAGATGGATGCCAAACTGTCCACAGGTGACAACCGGTTCAGCTTCAACACTGACAAGCTGTTTTCAGCGGACCCAGCCACGATGCAAGAACTAGCAGTTAAGGGGCTGCAAGGCGGTGTTCTAACCACTAATGAAGCACGAGCCAAGTTAAACCTGCCACCAATTCCCGGCGGAGATGAAATTATGGCCAGTCTGAACTACACGCCACTAAGCAACCTGACAAGCTATCAAAACACAAGACAAAGGAGTGATCCAGAAAATGAATCAAGATGACGTAGAAAAACGTCTGAATCCTAACGCTGGTCTAACTGCCAAAGCAGACGACAGCCAAGGCCAAGACGATCCAGACACAAAGAAACAGGACGACACCACTAACGGTCCAAAGAAACTAAGTGGTTATGCAGTAGTTTTCAATAGCCCAAGTAAAGACCTCGGTGGCTTTAAAGAAGTCGTTGATCCGCACGCATTCGACCACGTGGACTTATCAGACGTCTATATGGTTTCAAACCATGATTTTAGCCAAGTCTTAGCCAGCACCAAGGCCGGAACCTTGACCTTAAACGTGGATGATAAAGGCTTGCAGTTTGAAGCAACCTTACCCGATACGACCACAGCCAGTGATGCTTATAACAACGTCCAAGCTGGTAATCTATCAGCCATGAGTTTTACTTTCAATGCTGCGCCAGACGGTGACACGTTCACTAAAGACGACAGCGGACAAGTCATTCGTACCATCAAGCAAGTAAAGAGCTTGTTTGACGTCTCACTGGTAGCTATTCCAGCGTATGACGATACCAACGTCCAAGTGGACAAACGCAGCTACACTGAATGGTTGAAAGACCATGTAGAAGATCCAGAACAGCAACTACCACCAACCGAAAAACGAAAGGGAGTCAATCACATGACCGAAAAAACTATTATTGATAAAGAAGAACATACCGAATCTCGCGCTTACGAAGACTACATCCGCAGCATGGGTGAACAACGTGACGGCTTGACCACGACCACCGCTGGTGCAGTCGTTCCTAAAGAAGTTATCAATGACGTTTGGGACTTAAAGCAATCAGATTATGACTTGGCTAAATACGTCACTGTGAAGCAGGTCGGTACCCCAGTCGGCACCTATCCGATTGCCCTCACTAACAATGGCGTCTTAGCCACCAAGAAAGAACTTGCAGACGTGGCCGATGTTGACGCCAATATGTTTAAAGGCGTTGACTACAAAGTTGCTACCCGTGCTGGCAAGATTTATCTGTCTAATGAACTGGTAGAAGATAGTGAAGTTGATATTGTTGCCGAGGTTAAGAATCAACTCAAGAAGCTGGTACAAAACACGGACAACAGTAACATTATCAGTGTTCTGACTGGCAAGTCCACTACCGGTGATAACTTCAAGCACCTCACTGGTACTGGTCTCGATGACCTCAAGAAAACCTTCAATATTGAGTTGGACCCAGCACTGTCCTTGTCTGTTATCGTCAATCAGGACGCTTTCAACTACCTTGATACCTTGAAAGACAGCCAAGGCCGCTACTTGTTACAACCGTCCATCACGGCACCATCAGGCAAGCAACTGTTTGGGGCACCGGTGATCGTGGTTGCTAACAAAGTATTGCCGACTGATAAGGTAGGCACCTATCGAATCATCATCGGGGACTTTTCTCAGGCAATTTTCTTAGCCCAGAAGAACGAAGTTAACACCCAGTGGGAACGCTTCGATAGCTATTCTCAAGGCTTGGCTGTTGTCATCCGCAACGACTATGAAGTGGTTGATCCAGATGCTGCTCGAATTGTTGACATCACACCGGTAAAGGCCTAAGAGCATAATTTAGTGGGGTGTGCCTTAGGGTACGCCCCTATTTTTATAAGGAGATGAGCACATGAGTGTTACCACAGAAGATTTAAAGAAAGCACTGCGCATTAGTCACAGCGAAGATGATGCTATGTTGTCAGCCTACTTGTTGACGGCAAAGCAGTTCGTGATTAGCGCGGTTGACCAGACCCTTACGGATGAAAACTTTGGAGATGATCCTCGTTTTGACTTTGCTGTCTCGTTGTTAGCACAACACTGGTATATTAACCGTGGTGTCGATGGGGCAACGTATGTACCAGATAGCGTTGTGAGCATGATTCAGCAATTGCGAGGTGTTGACTATGCCACTGGTAAATAGCATCAGCCAACTGAATGAACCCATTACTTTAGTGAGCTACACGATGGGTAATGTAAATGGGGTTCCTGTGAGCAACGTCAGGAAAGAGCACTTCACGACATGGGCACTTGTGTTAAGCCAATATTTAAGCGAAGTGAGGGCGTCAGTTGGGACGAAGCTCGAAGATACGGTGACCTTTGTTGTTCGGTATGATCAGCCAGAAACCATCCTTAACTCATGGCGCATTGAATGGCAAGGAAAGAAGTACGACATTGTGAAACTGACACCGGACACAGCCAAAAAACAATGGACAACAATCATAGGAAAACCAGTTGCCAATAAATAAGTATTAACTTATAATTAGGATAGTCCTAGGCGATAAGCGGGCAGAACCGTTTTAACCGACGCACGGCATAGCTAACCGGTGGCGCATTTTATAGACCAAGTCAGATTGATTTCTCGTAGCAAGTGAAGAGCATTCCTCAACCCTCGCTGATACGATAGTCATAGTCTTCCTTGACTTGTTTCATTGTTTTTCATCTAAAGTAGCAATATCATTGGGCAAAGCGGGCAGAGATGCCCGTTTTTTTGTGTGCTGAGAGACGCATTCTGATGCAAGCTGAACAAGTTTAACTTGAGGTATGGTCGTTCTGGACAATAAAAATCGGTTAGGCAATCCGGAATTTCGGGATTGGCTCAACAAAGTCCGAAATTCTGACGTTCAAGAACGAACCAGCAAATTGTGGGTTCGTTGGGAAAAGGCAAGTCAAAAATATTGACCTGCTTATGAGAACCAAGTGACAAATATTCACCTAGTCAATGGATACAAAAATAGCCACCTCATAGCGAAGTGGCTATTTTGTGTTAGTCATGTAGCTTTTCTTGTAGTTTATCTCCAGCATTATCAATGCCCTTAGCTGCGAAGACTGTACCTGCAACTAAAACACCGCCAACGATGAGAGTACTAGCAACCATAAACTTAAATGCAGCTTTTAAAGCGTCCATAAAGATGGCCTCCTATCAGTCTTTTGATCTGCCAACAAAGAAGGAGACTACGGCAACAACAATAATTGCGCCGATAATTGAAGGAATCAAAGCCATTCCTGCCAGTTGTGGCCCCCAATGGCCTAAAAGTCCCTCACCAATTGCAGAACCCACTAATCCTGCAATGATGTTAGCAAACCAGCCCATCGATTTGCCCTTGCTAGTGATAGCACCAGCAATTGCACCAATAATAGCACCAACAATTAAAGCCCAAAGAAAATGCATGATAATTCCTCCTTTTTGGTTATATTGTCTCTATAGACGAACACAGTATAACATACAGTAGCAACAAGAGATAATAAAATAGCCGCCCATAATGGACGGCCACCGCCTGCCAAGCAGAAATGAACTCCGTGGTTTTCTCGTGGTTTTCTTTTATTGATAATCAATGATAACCAATGACAATCTGGTTAAAATAAAAACCAGTAACGACGCTGTTTTGACAACGTTTGCTACTGGTTGATAACGCTATTCTGGGTGGTCAGGGGATCGAACCCTGGACCCACGGATTAAGAGTCCGTTGCTCTGCCAGCTGAGCTAACCACCCATTTATTTATGTCTGTCGCGCTTCACGACTTAAATATAATATCATGTACCCCTTACTGGCGCAAGTGTTTTGCGAACTTTTTTGCGAAAAATCGTTCAATTTGGTATTTTGACGCCTTCGACAGACTTCTCCATGGCGTATTGCCGACTTGCTTTGAGCCATGCTGACATGCAAAAAGACGGCCGCGGCCGCCTTTTAAAAATTGTTAGAATAAAACGTGAATGGACTGATTGCTGTTGATCAACTTGATGGCCTTGCCTAGCATCGGGCCAACAGAAATTTGATCGAGTCCTTCGAATTGATGCTTGGGATCGAGTTGAATCGTGTCAGTAATGACGACCTTCTTCAATCCTAGATGTTTGATCCGATCAACGGCCCCGCGTGAAAAGACGCCGTGAGTAGCAGCTGCATAAACATCTAGTGCACCAGCTGCACTTAAGGCTTTGTAGGAGTCAACGATTCGATCACCTGTATCAATCAGGTCATCAATCACAATGGCGTGCATCCCTTCAACGTTACCGATCACGCCGATGTGTTCCTGATCACGTTTGTCGACAATCGCAATTGGCGTATGTAGTTCTTCTGCCAATGCCCGCGCCTGTTTGGTTCCGCTATGATCAGGGGCGATGACGACCACATTATCGCCAAGATTCAGCTTTCTGAAGTAGTCGCCGATTAACCGGTGGGCTTTCAGATGGTCAACTGGAATGTCAAAGAATCCCTGAATCTGGTCGGCATGCAGTTCAACCGCCACAATCCGATCGACTCCATCCATTTCCAACATATTGGCGACCAGTTTTGCAGTAATCGGTTCGCGTGATCGTGCTTTGCGGTCAGCACGCGCATAGCCATAGTATGAAATGACCACGTTAATATGGTGTGCACTTGCGCGGCGCAATGCATCCACCATGATCATGAGCTCCATGAAGTTTTCATTCACTGGATCAGAGACCGATTGGATGACATAAACATCAGCACCACGAACACTTTCCGGCAGCTCGATTTGAACTTCTCCATCGGCAAAATGATTCACTCGAGCGGGCGATAACGGTAAACCCACTTCGGCCGCAATCTTTTCCGCGAGTGGTCGATTGCCATTGAGACTGAATAATTTTAATTCGTGCATCGATTTCTCCCTTTTTCACATTTAACGGTTTGCAATGTTATTATACGAGATAAATCGAGAAATTGCGACTGGTTATGCAATGAGTTAAAGTAATAACAGAATATTTGCAGATTCATAAGCAAGGCTTCGGCAAGCGTCCGCTTTAGCATTTGCCATGCTTTGATCCAACTGCAAGACTAGGAAATGGGAGGCTCTTTATCATGAAACAAAGCCATTTGATCGGCCTTGCAACCCCACTGTTGTTGTCAGCGGGCACTTTAGCAACTGCTGAGCGTTTTTACCAATATGCATTTCGGCGAATCAACTACATTCCTGATGCCCGTAGCTCCATGCAAAAATACGCCTCATCATATTACCGTCATGTCCACTGGGTTGAAAGTCAGCGGCATATTGAAGCCTGGCATATGACAGCTCCGGATAATCAGCGGCTTGAAGCACTTTGGCTGCCGCATCCCGGTAGTCAAAAAGCGGTGATTATCGGTCATGGTTATAAGGGCACCGGGATTACCATGAGTAACTTTGCCCACATGTTTTACGACTTGGGCTTCAATGTGTTGTTGCCTGACGATCGTGGCCATGGTGAATCCGATGGCGAGTACATCAGTTTTGGCTGGTTGGATCGGCTTGATTACCTTGGCTGGCTGCAACGCATTCTTGACCGGCTTGGTAACGATGCCCAGTTATTGCTGTTTGGCACGAGCATGGGTGGCGCCACGGTTTCACTGGTCGCAGGCGAGCCGAGTTTGCCAAAACAGGTCAAGGCCGTAATTGAAGATTGCGGGTACACGGATGTTGAAACGGAACTGGCTTATCTTTTAAAGAAGCAATTCCACCTTCCACCGCTGCCACTGGTACCACTAGCCAGCTTCATCAATTATCGGCGCTTAGGTTATCCTCTCCGCGTGGTCAACGTCCGTCAGGCTTTAACGCGAAACCGCTTGCCATTACTAGTCATCCATGGCGCTGAAGATGTTTATGTGCCAACCAAAATGGGCCGCGAAAATTACGCTGCCTCCGCTGGTCCCAAAGCGCTCTGGATTGTCCCGGGTGCGGCCCACGCCGAAAGTTACTGGATTAACCCCGCGGCCTATCAAGCGCACGTGAAGCGGTTTTTGGATATTTTCTTTTAGCGCTTGCACTCCTAATAATAGTCGTCATGTGGCAGCTACGTTTCGTTGCCATTTCCTCCGCGTAGCCTTCAAACTGCGCGGTTTTTTTAATCTAAAAAGACTCAGATCGCCTCTGAGTCTTTTTCTATCGCCGGATGAGTGGCTGCTATGACTGCCACTTCCGCAGACTATTCAAATTCGTTTTCTTCAGCTTGATCTTGCTGCTTGCTTAACGCATCAAACGTCCGCAGCATCTCCAAGTTCGTCTCAATACTTTCCGGCCATTCCCAATGTTGAACATTAAACACATGCTTGAGGTGTGGCCCCGCACTTGCCGGCCATAGCTTTGTTGTATAGGTGACGTGATTAGCATCGAACACCTTCAACAAGGCTTGGCTTTGCAAGTAAAAGCTGTCATTTTGCCCGCCAATCAGCATAAACGGCGGCAGGTCCAAGCCTTTGACAACCTGCGAGAAATTCAGGTGATCGGCCAGTGCCTGATCGCCGCCGCTTAACTTGTCCAGATAAAACGCGGCCATATCGCTCATGTCACCGGCTGCTTCTGGAAGCTTACTTGGTTCGGCGACTGGACAAACCAGCGCCACCAGGGTGAAGTTGAAATTAACCCGACTCACACCAAAGAGTTCCTGTAACTCCGCACTCTGCTGGATGCAGGCAACCAAGGACGCCAGGTGGCCGCCAGCCGAATCTCCGGTCAAAAGCACATGGTCAAGGTCAAATCCGCGTTGAGGGCCAAAATGCGATAACCAGCGCAGACTAGCAAAGATGTCTTGAATCTGGCCGCGTAAATCAACATCCGGTAACAACCGATAGCCCATACCCATCACTGCGTATCCTTGACTAGCCAAATAGCGGCAATAATTACGATTCAAATTACGATCACCATAAAACCACCCGCCACCATGAATATCGATGACGGTCGGCATGGTTGCGTTGCGTCTTTTGGCCGGATAGTACAGGTTCAGGGTTTGCTGCGGATCAGCCGACTGTTCGTATCGATATTCCGTCTCCCAATGAACATCTTCCGGTACCCGTTCATCCGCGTACCGTGCCTTATCCCGAGCAGCCGTTTGCGCCCAGCTCGCTTGAACCTTTGCCAACATTGCCTCTTCATCTGCCATTAACGAATGCCTCCATTTCCTCGTGTTAACGAATCGTGTTAAAAGGTTATTCCTATATTAACGCAAAAAGACTGCCGGTGCGTCACCCGACAGTCTAATCGTTTGATTTTAAGCCCGTTTTTTAACGATCCTTGGATTTAACACTTGCTTCAACTTCATCAATCAAAGCAGCATCTTTTAACCCGGTTACTTCTTTAATGACGTCTACTAATGGCTGATCTTTGAGCATCGCCTGAAGTTTAACGGCTTCGGCATCATTAGGTTCAACATAATGGAACATCATGCCAACCGTATCCATCAAGACGCTGTAATCCAAGCCGCGTTCCTTCAGTTCCCGAATCGGCCGGATGAAGCGTTCGTTGTAGCCAAGCTTACGAATTGGCGTCCGGGCAACTCGCGAAATATCATCGGAAATATATGGGTTCTGGAACCGTTGCAAGACCCGATTTTGATAAGTTTCGAGTTCCTTTTCGTCAAAGTTCTTGAATTCAGCTAAAAGCAGCGAGCGGGTTTCGGCAAGTGCACCTTTGGCCTGATTGAAGACTTTAGGATCCTTGATGGCTTCACCGATCGTGGTGTAGCCCAAGTACTTGCCGGTGTAAGCCGTGGTTGCGTGGCCAGTGTTGACTGAGAAGAGCTTACGTTCAATGTATGGTTCGAGATCAGGTACATAGTCGACGGTCTTAAGCTTCAGATCATGGTTCTTCATCTGGCTTTCGTCAACAACCCATTCTTTGAAGTCTTCAACACTAACGGCTAATGGATCATCATGTTTTTGCTGCGGGACAATGCGATCAACCGCTGCATTAGGGAAGCCAACGTACGTATCAGCAAAGGTCTTGCCGGCGTCATCAAGATGTTCATAAACGCTCTTCTTCAGCGACTGTGATCCGCCAATCATGTTCTCACACGCAATCACATCTAATGGTTGGTGGTTGTTAGCGGCCGCGCGTGCTTGCAAACCTTGAGCAATCAGCGGCGCAATGATCGGGAGAATCTTCGGGCCAATCGCCGTCGTAACCAAGTCGGCTTGGGCAATAGCTTTCACAACTGCCTCAGGATCCTTAGCGTTATTCAACCCGTCAACATTGTCCACATGAATTTTCTTTTCACCCGGGGCGGCCAAAGTGATGGTGTATTCCCCGCGCTGATTTAACGCATTGATAATCGTCTCGTTAACATCGACAAAATTGATTTTGAATCCATTAGCGGCAAGCGTTTCACCGATAAAGCCGCGACCAATATTACCTGCACCAAAATGTACTGCTTCCATCATGATTTATTCAACTTCCTTCAGTAAATTGACGATTTCTTCCGGCGTTTGTGCGTCGGCCAGTTTTTGAACATTTTCAACATCGCTACAATAAAGCGCAATTTGTGAGAGTAGTTTGAGATGCTCGCCGTTTAATCCGGCAATGCCGAACACAACGGTGACGAGATTCTCATCAGCCGGATCATCCGACCAATCAACCCCCCACGGATATTGAACGACCGAGATACCGGTCTTTTTAATATATTTCATGCCGTCTTCAGTGCCATGGGGAATCGCAATAAAGTTACCCATATACACTGAAACGTCACGATTACGATCAATCATTGAATCAATATAACCCGGTTCAACGTTGCCATTGTCGACCAAGAGTTGGCCGGCCTGACGAATGGCTTCTTCCCTGGTCTTCGCTTCTTGACCAAGTTTGATCGTCTTTACGTCAAGTCCTTTCATCATGTCACCTTCGATCAATTTTTTGAATTTCGTGCATAAAGACTTCTGTCATCACTTGATATAACTGACTATAGTGGCCTTTTTCAAAAAGCTGTATGTCCGCTGGTGAAGCAACTAGCTTGGCGCTAACTGCACTCAGGAGGGTCAATGTTTCTTGTGGAACAGGATTCGGCGTCAGCAACAGGAGAATCCGCTGCAGTTGGATCGTGCCCATGTCCATTGCCGCTAAAGGTATCGCTGTTTTGAGATCAAACGCCCCGATATATGGGGTTGTGACACCGCGACTACTCGTGTGAATCATTGCTAAACCTGTATTCGGGATGCCAACCGGCGCTAATTCCAATCTTTTTAACAGTGCTTCTTTGACAATTGGCGGTTCAACGACAACGGTCGGTAACCGAGCAAGCATCGCATCGATAGCAGCAGCAATCGTGGTGACCGGCTCATTCAAGTCGTTGACGGCAAAGTGTTGTAATAGCCCATCTGCTGCCATCACCATGGTTTTTAGGCTCTCAAAGGCGGTAACTGTTTGGTCCAGTGACGGTTGATTCAACGGCCGCACTTGTTTAGGTGTGGCGCGTTGAACAAGCCGGCGCACTTCCGCTATTTCCTCGCGTCCCAATATCGGCGTAATCACCAAGTACTGATGCTTAAACCCCGGCAGCGGCATGGTAGCAAGTACCAGATCGTAATGTTCAAGTTGTTGTTCCGGTAAATCACTCACCTGAACAATCTTAATCTTACGAATTTCCGGCACCTGCACGCGTAACTTTCCAGCAATCAGGCTGCCGGTTCCGGGTCCATCACTGGTAACCAATAGCACGGCAACGGGTTTTTCTGCCGGAGCGTGATCCAAAACCGAAGCGAAGTATAAAACCAGATAGGCAAGCGCATCGCCTGTGAAGGCTCCTTGGCCGAAAACATGATCAGCCGCCTTTTGAACCGCTTGGTAAAGTTCAGGATAATCATCTTGCAAATGAGCAAGTACGGGATTGGTCATTGTGACACCAGACAGCCAATCCCCTCCGGCCGTTCGTTGGACATGAGCCAGTAATGAAGAATAAAGCTGTGGGTTCCCGGAAAATTTCCCGGGAAATGATCGGGCTACTTCCCGAATAAGATCCTGAACTTCAAGGTTGATGGTTAAATCAAATTGATCAACCGGTTCGCCTGCCAACCCGCCGCGAATATTACTCAGTTCGATGGCAAGGAATTGATAATCACCGACACGTACTTTTTCCCGGATTGTCGAATCCATCTCGGCTAGGAATTGTAGCGCCAGTTGTTGGTCCTGAAACAGTCGTTCCTGATCAAAATGCTGTTGCGGTTTAACGTGATGGCCCTCACGCAATCTTCGTGTATTAATTGCAACTGTTAGTAGTACTGCTTTACGTTGATTATCATTTAGATCTGCTAAAGCTTTAATCTGAGACAGTGCGGTGTTAGCTGCAAGTATTTCTTCTTGCGGTAACCGTTCAATGAAATAGTTCGTCACCGGATCAAAGTCTTGCTGCGGATCGTTTAGGAAGCGAAAGAACACATACGGATTAATTTCAGCATTCAAGACGCCGACCAGAACCCGGCGAATATCACCTTCTTGTCCTTCAATCCAGATACCAGCTGCTTTTTGCCGATTCAGCTTGAGATGATATTCATTTAACGCCGGTTCGAGAATATCCAGATCTTGCTTAATCGTCGTAATGCTGACATCTACCGCATCAGCTAAAGTTGTCATCGTCAAAGTTTCATCCGTTGTCAGCAACATCAGTGTTAGCGCACTCTGCCTCTGACTGGGATCAAAGGTGAGATCTTGCCGTTGATGTGACAAGGCTGCAGATAGACTGGCTAAATCAGCGGCTGCCCCCACAATCCGGTATGAGCTGCCATTGCCTTTGTCCAACTTTAAATTCACCGTTGCGATATCATGCTCCAGTTGCGAAAGCTCACGGTAAATGGTCCGGCGGCTGACGCCCAGCTGTCGCTCCAGCTCGTCGCGGCTTATGCCGGCGGGCTGACTCATCATCAGTCTGATCATTTCCTGTTCACGATTCGTTAGTAACATGTTTTTCGCCCCAGACGGCCGCAACTCGACCTCGCTTATTTCAATTTCTCAATAAGTTTATCATAGTTCGTCGCGTTCAAAAGACCATCCACGGTATAGACTTGAACATTGGCAAATTGTAATTTAACACGCCGGGCAGTTTCTTTCGATGCGATGATTAAGACATGATCCTTATCATCAATCTCACCGATCGCAACATTACGAACCTTGACGTCTTTGTTGAGTTTTCGCAACTCAGAGCGGAATGTCGCTTGCGCCATAGTTGCCGAGCCGATATTTTGATCGTGATGCAGGAAGTCTACTTCTGTAATCTTATCGAAGTCGATATCGTTAAGCTCGTCTTCTGGCGTTTCCTGCTTAGCTTTTGGCGTTTCTTTAGTTGCGGTTTCATCTGTCCCGCCAACTGCTTCAGCCTTCAAACTAGCAATGATCTCATCATACTTAGGACTATTCAAGAAGTTCTCAACAGCGACGTGTGCTGCATCAGGTGTTTGTTTCTTAGCCCGATCAGCCAATTCTTCTTGCGTCACAACTAAGAGTCCCGGCTTATCCTGCAAGTTGCTAATGGCCGTGTTGGTAACCGACAGATCCAAACCAGCCTTCTTGACTTTATCACGAAGAATCGAAGCACCCATGGCACTGGAGCCCATGCCGGCATCGCAAGCAAAGATAATTTGCTTAATGCCTTTAGCCTGGCTCATGACATCTTTAGCAGCAGCCACATCCTGACCTTTAGCTTCAGCTTTCATCGACTTCATCTTCGCTTCACTGGCTGCCAACTCATCGCCAGTACCCTTATCGCGGCGCAAGATGAATGCCGAAATCAGGAAGGAAACGGCAGTGGCACCAGTAACCCCAACGATTAAGCCGATATAGTTTCCGATATCAACCGGTGACATCGCGAGCAACGATAGGATGGAGCCGGGAGATGGCGAACTCTTTAAGCCAACATTGAAGATTGAGAACAAGGTCGTCCCAGTCACACCACCAGCCATAACTGACAGGAACAATGCCGGTTTCATTAGAACATATGGGAAGTAAATTTCGTGAATCCCCCCTAAGAAATGAATGATGATGGCTGAAGGTGCAGAACCTTTGGCCGCACCCTTACCGAATAAGGCAAATGCAAGCAGGACACCAAGCCCCGGACCCGGATCAGGTTCAAGCAGGAACAGGATGGACTTACCATGTTCGGCTGCTGCCTGAATCCCAAGCGGTGTTAAGATCCCTTGATTGATCGCATTATTTAGAAACAGGATCTTAGCTGGTTCAATAAAAATATTTGCTAACCATAACAGACCATGATTGATAATCCAATCAACGCCGGCTGCCATTGCGTTAGTCAAGCCGGAAATGATCGGTCCCATTAAGAAGAAGCCAACAATTGCTAATAGCATCCCGATAATGCCGGCACTGAAGTTATTGACCAGCATTTCAAAACCTTGGCGAATCTTGTCTTGGACCCGATCGTCCCATTTCTTAATACACCAGCCGCCTAGTGGGCCCATCACCATTGCCCCAATGAACATTGGGACATTGGTTCCGACAATAACCCCCATTGCAGCAATGGCGCCAACAACGCCGCCACGGTGACCTGCTACCATTGAACCGCCGGAAAAAGCGATGAGCAATGGTAATAGGTAAGTGACCATTGGCGTGATCATTTTTGCCAGTTGCGCATTTGGCAGCCAGCCACCTTTAAGGAAGATGGCAGTAATGAGGCCCCAAGCAATAAAGGCGCCGATGTTAGGTAACACCATGCCGGAAAGCTTGGTCCCGAATGATTGCATGCCGGCCTTCAGATTGAATTTCTTCTTCTCTGTTGCCGGCGTGTTTGCTGATTTAGCTTCCAAAGCAAACACTCTCCTTTCGCTTGTTTACGAAGATTATTGTAACCGCTTTATGTAATCGCTGACAAAAGCTACTTTGGCACAGTTAGTTGTGCCAAATATTCAGCATCAATCCCATCAGCACTATTTGTGGGTCAAAATAATACGTATCAGATAGTAACAGTATTCGTTATCTGTTTCACAAGTTATCTAAACCTCGACGCTGTTGGTCGCCTGCAATTAAGCCATGTGGATTGCTTTTTGAAAAAGAAAAATCAGTTTCTACCATATAAATAAGGAACATCTCAGTGCTATTTCAGCTGCCAGCGTTAATCATAAAGCCACGCTCCTTCGTGATTCGGTTTACAATGTGACGGCGATTTAGTCACAGCGCCGGATTTTTAAAAGAATTCAAATTAGGTATAGACCATTGTTGACACCGCCATTTTATGGTGTTATATTGGACTAGACCAGATAAGGGGGATATCAATCATGGATGTTAAAGTTTTTGATAATGATACAGAAGCAGGAAAATACGCATTTGACTTGATTAAGCAAGGCATGGACAACGGTGCCAAGGTGCTTGGTTTGGCTACTGGCAGCACACCGGTCACCATGTATCAGGCAATGGTAAACAGTGACGTTGATTTCAGTAACATGACCTCGGTTAACTTGGATGAATACGTGGGTATGTCACCAGACAATGACCAAAGTTACCATTACTTCATGAAGAGCCATCTTTTTGACAAGAAACCGTTTAAGGAAACCTTCGTGCCAAATGGTCTTGCCAAGGATCCAGAAGAAGAAACCAAGCGTTATAACAAAGTGATTGCCGATCACCCAATTGACATTCAAGTCTTGGGTATTGGCCGCAATGGTCACATTGGCTTCAACGAACCAGGCTCACCATTTGATGCCGAAACCCGGAAAGTACCTTTAACCCAAAGCACCATTGACGCCAACGCCCGCTTCTTTGAAAACGAAAACGACGTACCGCGCTATGCTTACTCCATGGGTATTGGCTCCATCATGAAGAGCAAAAAGATCTTGCTTTTGGCATTTGGCGAAAATAAGGCCGATGCGGTTCAAAAGATGATTGAAGGCCCTGTTACCAACGATGTGCCAGCATCTATTTTGCAAAAGCATCCGGATGTTGTCGTTATCTTGGACAAGGCTGCCGCAAGTAAGTTAAGCCACAAATAATCAGCCATTCAGCACCATTTAATGGCGTGAGCGGCCACATTAGTTTGCGCAGGTAAACATTAAAAACTCGACCCTGGAAAATTTTATCTGGGGTCGAATTTTGTTTCTGCTTCATTAATAGGAAGTTGCTGATTCTCAGCGTCCTAAATCACCGCGCTGAATCGTCTGTCTGCGCGGCTTTTGTGTAAGCGGTTTGTTTGTTTACCCGCCACGGCTCACACCTAGGCAGATCCATGGTAGAATGAGGCCATCATCTTAATTTATATATGGAGGAAACTATGTACAAAGCTGTTGTCTTTTTTGATTTAGACAAAACCCTGCTGAATGATGAAAAACAGGTCCCGCCGGAAAATGTTGCTGCACTAAAAGCGCTCGAAGCCAACCATGTCTTGCCTGTCATTGCTACTGGCCGCAACTACTACGAACTCGATGACATCATGGCCGTTACCGGTGTTCGAAGCGCCATTGCAGCAAATGGTGGTGATATTTTCCTGGAAGGCGAGCATATTTTCCAAAGCGTGATCGGTGAGCCGCAACTGACACGGTTTCTTAATGCTAGTGCTGCCCGCAATATTCAGGTCGCGATGTATACAAGTGACCAGTCAGCCTTAACGGGACACAACGAGTTGACCACTGATAATTACGCTCAGGTGCGGCAAACCCCGCCGCCGATTAAGCCCGATTTTTACAAACATGAAGCCGTCTGCATGCTACTAATGTTTGTACCTTGGACCGATGCCGGCGATCAAGTCGGGCAACAATTCATTCAGGATTTTCCGGAAATGACCTTCTACCGTAACTCACATTACACCTTTGATGTCGTTAATCGCGGCATTTCTAAAGGTACCGGCATGAACATCTTGCTAAATCAACCCGCATTGCGCGATATTCCTACCTACGCATTCGGTGACGGGTATAACGACATTCCCCTTTTGCAGGCAGCCGATACCGGGATCGCGATGGGCAATGCTTATCCTAAAGTTGCTGCCGCTGCTGACTATCAAACCGATGACTACCGTAGTCATGGCATTCCCAATGCACTCGCGCATTTCAACTTGATTTAATTCGGTTTTAACCTCATCGGCCACATGCGGTGAGGTTTTTTGGTTCTTCTCAGCCATCATTTAACCAAATTTCAGGTTGACCATTCGAACAAATGTTCCCATAATAAAAACTGGTATTCAGTCGTGAAAATATTTTTATTTTTGACGGCAGATCATTGATATATCAGCATTTCTGCAACTTCCTATAACGTGTTCACGGGGTAAAGTCAAGACCGCAACTGCGCGATTTTTCTGCTATACTCAAAGCATGTTGCACGTTATTTGGGCGTGGTCGTATCACCGATCAGTAACGCTGCAACATCGATAAATCTGCTGATGGAGGGGTCTCGTTATGTTAGAACAATCGACAATGCATCCTGTGGTTTGGATCAATCAACATACTTATATCAGTATCGTTAAGAATGCGGACTACAATTTAGAAGTTTGGGAGATTACCGCCGAAAATCGGCAGCATCGGATGGCCCGGATGAACTACAAATATCATCGCGATAATTTCGCCGGGTTTATCTATCGGCTCTTTCCGCAGATCGATCTCATTCAAATTCACAATATTCAAAAGAAGCTTAATCCCTATTTTGATTTAGAAGTTTAGAGGTGTTCACATGGATAGTCTGGTTTTGCAACTGTTAATCATGGTCGTAGTCGCCTTGGTCATGACGTTAACGATTATTATTGCGGAATGGCGCACTAAGACGTTCAAAACATGGCAGATTAGCGTTCAATCCGTGGTTGCGGTGTTGTTATTCGCCATCGGTATCAGTTTGCTGACGGTTCGCTGATTTAGAAAACCTGATTGCGATGCTGCCAGATATGGCATTACGATCTGCTTGGTATCTATCAAATATCACAACGCCCAGTGATATTTTGACAACTTAGCCGACCTACCGACTGCCACTGAAAAGCACGCCTAAGAAAGAAACCAGCATTAATAAGCTATGTACATCCTGCTAAGCTAATCGGCTTTCGAGAAGACGTATCTTGTCACTCGAAGGTCGATTTTCATATTCATGCCCTATTTAGGTGCTTACTTTAAAAAATAGTCGTTATTTGCGGTAACATTTAAACTTCTATGATAAAATTAAGAAAAAATCACAGGGGCGTTTGTATGCATCACTTGGAAATCCCTGCTTCGCTTGCACAACAGTTGGTTGACGGTTTAATGGGCGGCTATAAGGATTACCTTGCTGAGCGTAAGCAGAAACAGCAGTCTTTGACTATTAGCGGTGCGTTTGCCTGGACCCGGAGCAATTTCATCGACTCTAAGATTAGCGAACTAGTCAGTAAGGAACCTTCAATTAGTAGTCAACCTGATAAGGCCGGATACGCTTGGGAATACATTCAATTTATCCACGAACAAAGCAATCATCGCTCATTGATCATTGTTAAAAATGCGCGGCAGCTAAAGCGTCGATTCAATAATACGACGACTGTAGACAAAAATAATTATCTTTATCAGTTAGCCGGCATCAATAATGAGTTGAGTGCAGCCGGCTTACTAAGCAGTCGGCAAACTAATGGCGTCATTCAGCTGGAACTAGCTTTGCCTGGTACCAACAATGCTGTTGTAAGTCTCATGAATCAAACAGCTCAAAAATCATCACCGTTCTCAAAGTTCTACATTGTGACTTACGCGGTAGATAACGACAGCAAGATGATTAAGCATATTGAACTAACGATGCCGAATCAAACCGAAATGACTTTGAAACCCATTCAAGACTTAACCCCTTTAATCAAACAAAGTCCATTCCAGATCAGCCTTGAGGAAGTTGAGCCGATTCAGTCTGATCAGGTGCCAGATGCAGCATATGAACAAAATACCCTGTTTGGCTACGAAATTAATGCTGATCCTGAAACAGAAATGGAGGCGGACGCTGAATAGCGGCAATTAATATGTTTATTGGTTCAAAACTCCAGGCCCTACGAGAATTAAACGGCTATACACGTAAAGAATTAAGTGATGTCATTGGCGTCACCCAGCAAGCTGTCTGGCAATACGAAAACGACAATGTCATGCCGAAAATAGAAATTCTAAACACATTTCAAAAAATTTTTAACGTCGAAATGCTCTTTTTAATAAGCGGGAGCGCCCCGAAACACGTTGTCCATGAAGAAAAAATAGCCTTCAGAACATCTGACCATTCAAGTCGCAAAAAGACTAAATTAGAAGCACGCTACTTAGACTTTGCCGATGACCTGACAAGTTATTTTGAACAGTTCGTCCGCACCAGCCCCACCGGATTTGATCAGCTTCAAAAACTGGTCCATCAGTTGGTACTAAATCAGCATGAGCCTTCACCGATTCGCAAAGTGGCAAAAGTAGCACGAAATTTTTTAAAACTTCAGGATAATCATGACTTAATGGCCAAGCTTGAACAAATAGGCATTTATATTGTTGAAAAAGATCTCGGTAGTGATATTGATGCCTATTCAACGATTGCTGACAGCGGCCGTGCCTGGATTGTATTGGGTTCCATCAAGAAATCAGCAGTTCGGCGTAATTTTGATCTTGCCCACGAATTAGGTCATTTACTGCTCCACACGACGCTTGATTTCGATGAATTAACCACCTCCAAATATAAGCAAATTGAGCACGAAGCCCACACATTTGCCGCTGAATTACTTCTGCCACTTGAAGACTTTACACATGATTTCAAGGCGCTGTATCGCCGTTCAAATCCTGATTATTACCTTGACTTAAAACGTAAATATCAGGTTTCAATTGTTGCGATGGCCATGCACGCCTATGATCTTGGGCTGATGAGTTATCAAGAACAACGCTATTTCTTTGGGCAACGCAACAAAAAAGGATACCGGTTAATGGAACCTCTAGATGATCAGTTGATCCCAGTACGCCCCGGAAAATTGCGTGCTTTGATCACACTGTTGTTTAATCAGCACATACTAACGCTCAATGATTTTTATCAAAGACTACATGTCCGACCTACATTTGTCACCCGCCTTTTTGCTCTGGATAGTAACTTTTTTGAGAAATATCAGCCACAGCATCAGTATGTGAATCACCATAATGTTATTGCGTTCCCGCAGTCTTTCAATAGAAATTCAAGCATTTAATCTGCCATGTTTGGGTTACTGTCATCATCCCTAACCAATTGAAAACGAGTGAGTCTCTGGAGAATAAAAAACGGAGATTCACTCGTTTTTGGTTTCACGTGGAACTTTTTCAAAAAATCTTAACATCCGGTTTTTGGTCAAATCTGTTATTTCAACCATCAACTTGACGCCAAGACTCAATTGGCATAGTCGAACTGGTGGCAGTGTTTGCCCCTGTATATTCTTATGATTTTATAAACGTTTTTATCATTACGAGCTAGTTTCTTAATCAACCAAACATCATGAACTTCACAAAGTTTATGGTTGGACGTTAACCAATTCAATCCGTATACTGACACCAACAGCACGGTGACGAAATACGTTTTCACGGAGGCAGCATGATGAAAAACAGACAGAACAAGCATAAAGGCATCTCACAACGACTGGTCATTATCGGAATCGGCGTTTTGGCAGTCATCGTTGTTACGATTATCTTTTTCGTAACTCAGCAGAAGCAAACAAAACCGACAACTGCGCCAGCTACCCTCACGACTTATCAGGTGAAACGCCATGAATTGCGGTTATCCGGCCAGGTACAAGCTGTCCGTTCGCAAAAGATCGATATTCCAGAAGGCACCGTCCAAAATCTCACCGTCAAAAACGGGGACACAGTCGCGGAAGGTCAACAGTTATTGACGGTCTATCATCCCGATGTCCAGCAAAAGATTACCACTGCCACGCAATCACTTGCAAAACAGCAACGCAGCCAAAAGCAATTGGATGACCAAATTAACCAACTGAAAACATCGCTGAATCAACTGGCTGCAGACGATCCACAAAAATCCGAGATTCAGTCACAACTCACGGAAGCCCAAAACAGTCGCCAGGATGCGGCTGCAAGTGTTGATCAAGCCACACAGGAGCTGAATCAATTGCAACAGGATCTAAACACCGTCGTTAAAGCGCCTTTTGCCGGCCGCTTATATATCGACTATCAATCAAATGGCAGTCAAAGCATCACGGAAACCTCTTCAGACATGGAGGCAGTCGGCGAAGTGTCCGAATTTGATTACAATGATGTCAAAGTGGGACAAAGCGCTACCGTCCAGGCACTTTCAACGAAGACGAAACAAACAACGGCGATTGATTTTATTAGTAGTGATCCCGCCAAATCCAGTAAGCCAAATCTGGCTAAATATGAAGTGACGGCTAAACTGGATCAAGGCTTCCTCAACGGTCAGTCCGTCAGCATCATCTTGCCATTAGGCGGCCTCGAGATCCCTAAAACCGCTGTCCGCCAAGGTTCTGTCTATAAAGTCGTCAATGGTCGTGCTGTCCGGACTAAGATCACTTATACCAAAAAAGACAACATGTATGAAGTGACTGAAGGTCTCGACAGCGGCGATCGCATCCTCCAAAGTCCGACCAAATCAATCAAAAACGGAGCGAAGGTGACTGTCGATGATTGACCTTCAAAATGTCAATAAGAGCTACGGCCAAGGTGATACCGCTTTTCACGTTCTCAAGGACATTAATCTGCACATCGACCAAGGCGAGTTTGTCGCGATCATGGGGCCTTCCGGATCCGGAAAGACGACACTGATCAACATCATTGGATTTCTTGATACGGCATTTGAGGGCAAATATCTTTTTGAAGACGAAAATGTCGCCAACTTCAATGCCACAACCGCTTCACATATGCGCAATCGTAATGTCGGCTTTGTTTTCCAAAACTTCAGTCTGATCCATAATCTGAATATATTTGAAAATGTCCTCATTCCTCTAAGTTATGGTGGTAAGCGCCGATCAGAGGTTAAAGGACGAATCGCCGAGCTGCTCGATTCGGTTGGCCTTCCGGGAGTCGAAGATAAGCTGCCGCGCAATTTATCCGGTGGCCAGCAGCAACGTGTGGCCATTGCCCGAGCGCTGGCGAATTCGCCGCAATTTCTGATTGCCGATGAACCGACCGGCGCTTTAGACAGCCATACTTCAGAAGATATTATGCAACTTTTCAAAAAACTGCACCGACAAGGCGGTACGATCATTATGGTCACCCATGATGAACATGTGGCGCTGGAAAGTGACCGTATGATCAAGGTCCTGGATGGCCAGATCATCAGTGACACGGAGGTGGCCCATGCGACTAACTGAGCTGATTCGAATTTCTTTTCGCGCATTGGCAGCTAACAAGCGGCGCAGTTTCCTGACCATGCTGGGGATTATCATCGGTATTGCCTCAGTGGTGACCATCCTGTCGTTAGGTAACGGCATTAAAGCGGCGACGGTTAAAAACCTGCAAGCAGATACGCAGGGACAACAAACTGCCGAAATCACCTTCAATCCCAACAGCAGCGGTGACGCCGATGCAGGCTTTAAGGAAAGCGATGTCGCCCTTGCCAAGCAAACCGCACCGGATAAAATCCAAAAAGTCGTCATCAAACATGAAAAAGAACGTCTGCAAGTCATGGGGCAATTAGCGAATGCCGACACTACCATGTCAGTGACTTTAGTGAATAAAACCAAACCTAACATTTCGCTTATCGCCGGATCCGGTTTTAATCAGGATTCCTTACAAGCAGACGGTCAGGACGCCTTGATTTCCAAGAATCTGGCCAAAAAGATTTTCCATGGTAATTCTGCCGCTTTACACTCTTCACTAATTCTAGGCACTAAAAGCTACAATATCGCTGGCGTTTTCAGCCCACCCAAGTCTAATTATTCGGCATTAGACGTCGAAGTTCTGGTTCCGGAAAAAGCCTATCGCGCCGGTCAGCTTTCACAAGAAGGACGCAAACTTGCCATCACCTACAAACGCGGCAGTGATGTCGGCCAACTGACCAAAAATGTCGTGAAGCAGTTAAAGAAATCCGGCAGTGAACATCGCAGCGGCAGCTATGAATACTTCGATTACGGCGAACTGCTTAAGGGAATCGGTAACGTCATCAGCGGCTTAACCTTGTTTGTCAGCGCCATTGCCGGAATTTCCCTTTTGATTGCCGGTGTCGGCGTCATGAACATGATGTACATCTCGGCCTCAGAACGTTCGCAGGAAATCGGGATCAGAATGGCAGTCGGTGCCACACCGGCCGAAATTATGAAACAGTTTCTGCTAGAGTCTGTGATGTTAACACTGACTGGTGGCATCATCGGTCTACTTGTCGGAGCCATGGATGCGTGGCTCATCGCCATGTTCCTACCCTTCAAACCGGTTGTCACGGTTGGCTCGATTGTCGGAACCTTTGCAATTTCCAGCATCGTCGGGATCGTCTTCGGCTTGCTACCGGCAAAAAGTGCGGCTAACAAGAATTTGATTGATATTTTGAAATCGTAGTGTTTGGGTGGCCGCTAGAAACTTACGAAACAAAATGAAGACTGCATAACGAAACCGTCGCGCAAAAGTCGCGACGGTTTTTGCTATCGTAACCCAGATAGCCCGCGGCGGATAACGATGTGGGTTATAATCAGAACACGTCCAACCTAAAGGAGATATCCATGGCGCTTTATCTTTTTCTCAGCTTATTAATTATCGTGTTACTGATTCTGACATTGCTACAGTATCTCAACACCAACCGCATCGTTGATCAACAGCTCACACAGCACAAAATGATGTTTCCCAATCAAATTCGCAGGGCTCGCAGTGTTTACATGCGCGGTATTTTTCGCGCTAACCATCGACAGCGCAACTTACGCACTACTGCCATCGTCTCGGATATCCTCGCTGCCATCTGCTTAGTCAACGCCGTCGTTGTTCACTTTCAACCTGATTCAACGGTTAGCTTGGGAAACTCGTTACTTCGCGGTCAAGCGCTCCATGTTTCTTCACAGCTCAATACAACCATTCAAAACACTTCTTTGTTGATCGGCATGTTACTGGCACTGGTGAGTCGAGTCGTTTGGTTGTACCTGTCACGGTGGCGTTACCAGAAACTAGTTAAAGCAGACAGCGAACACGCCAGCGGCCCCACTGACCTTTTCTGGACGCCCGCTGCGTTACTTCGAAATCAGTATCATTTACAGCTCGGTATTCAAGCTGTGCTCATCGTCGGTGCCATCTTTCTTGCCTTAACCGGTCTATTCGACTGGCTTCCAACGCCAAACAATGCAACATCACAACCACAGTCTCAATCGGTTCCTACATCCCCCAGCTCAAGTCGTACCTCGGCCCCATCAGTAAACACCGAGTCAAATACAAGCAATGCAAGCTCCGGTTCAACACCGCAAACCACGCAGCCAACCTACCCGATTGATGACATGAAAAAGGCACCACTTGCCCCGGCTGCCGCATTGGCAAACCTGACCGATGCCGACCGAGCTGCCCTACTTTTCACGATGTACTGGACCATGAACGGGTTACAGACTTATCAAGTGGCTGAATATGCCAACAGCACCGATGAAACATACAGCTATCATCTGGTATCTGGCGCCAGTGGACAATTAATCGTCTTTTCCGAGACGATTCCGTCTGTGAATCAATCCGATTATATGTTCTACGCCTTTATTCAGGGTGAAACCGTTAAACTCTACAACATGTATCAGTCCAAGCAAGCTATCACCAGTCTCGCCAGCCAGTACAATCTTACTGTGACAGGCACAAGCATTACGCCAAACATGCCGGAGATTCAGGATAGTAACATCAATATGCGGCAACTCATCAGTGCTTTCCTAACAGACCCGGCTTTTGCCAAAATCAAATCAGGGTTAACCCAAGGCGCAGCGGTACCACTGTAAGCTTTTGCGCCTAGTTTTTGCCATAACAAAAGATCCCACCACATGAGCAGAACTCATCGTGATAGGATCTTTTTAATCACTACATTTCTAACAAAACGTTTAACGGTGCGCTTTCCGTTTCCGGCCAGCTAATCCGAATAAGCCGCTCATCGTTGCCAGCAACAATCCCATGAGGCTTAGTGTTTGTGACTGGGTATCGCCTGTTTGTGGAAGTCGATGTTTCGTTCCATTATGCGTGGAAATCTCGGACTGTTGGGTGCCAGTACCTGTATTCGGCAAGTGATGATCCGGCGTATCCGGCGTTGTTCCGGTCCCGGGATCAGGACTTGGCAAGGCAACAATCTCAAAAATAGCCTGCTGCGTGTTAACATTTTTCAACAGATTATTTGGCAACGACGCCTTGATTCGTTGCAGGCCAGATGTGCTGAGAGCTACCGCATAGCTTCCCGGATTAACAGGAGCTTGACCGTCTACAAAGATCAGATCGCCGGCTTGAAGCTGAATTTCAGTTCCGTCACCCAAAACTAACCGATAATAGTCGTCATTCAAAGCGCCTGGCTGGCCATCGTAAGTTTTCTTTTGAAGACCACTGAGCGTTGCAGATATAGGCGCTGGTGTAATGGTGATGGTGCCGCTGAACGTTTGATCAGTAACCTGATAATTAGGACCAATCGCTACGGCCAATTTAGCCAGCCCGCTTGCTGTCAAATGATACGTGTACGTCCCGACATTGACGCTGTCGTTTTCAACTGCAATATCTGTGTTCGTCAAGGCGATCTTTTGAGACTTTTCTGGCAGTTGGACAGTTATCGCTAATCCGCCTGCTTGACTTGCACGAGTGACACCGTTGTATTGGAACTGACCATGATTAACTGTGGCATTCACCGTCAGCGGCGTAATCGTAATGGTGCCGGTCAATCCCGCCAATTCATCTTGATCTAACTCGTAGTTCTTGCCAACAGCCTTCTGTAACTTGGCGATACCGGTTTGGCTCAACCGATAACGATACGTACCTGCTGCTGTGCCGTCATTTGTCACAAGGATATCTTCCCGTGTCAGTTGTATCGTTGCTTTGGCCTCGGCTTGCGGCAGGTAAAGACTTGCCTGTAATCCCGCGGCAGCACTTGCTTTAGTATGACCATCATAAACAAAAGATGTGTCATTAACTGTCACCGCACCGGTAACCGGTTTGATTGTAATCGTACCAGTCAATCCCGCCAAGACTTTGGCATCAAATTGGTAATTATCACCTGATGCCTGACGTAATTTAGCGATCCCGTTAGCATCCAATTTGTATTGGTACTGACCTACGCCCACACCATCATCGGTTACAAGAATGTCTGTGGCGTTCAGATGTACCGAAACAACCTTAGTACCAAGTTTGATGTTGGCAGTTAAGTCGTGTGCCTGACTCGCCTTAGTTTGTCCATCATAACTAAATGAAACATCATTCAGATCAGCTAATGCCGTAGCTGGCGTGATCGTGACCGTGCCGCCAAGTTTGGTTAAGTCCTCCTTTTTGAATTGATAATTAGTTCCTGTTGCCTGGCGTAGCTTTGTCATACCAGCAGCACTTAACTTATAGTCGTACTGGCCAGCATTGACCCCGTCATTGACGACAACAATGTCAGCCGCGGTTAGCGCAACGGTTTTTCCATTTTCGCCTAGTTTGACTGTGGCTTGAATGCCCCGAGCTTCACTGGCCTTGGTCTTGCCGTTATATTCAAATGAAACGTTATTGCTATCTGCTGTGGCAACGGCTGGGGTAATCGTGATGGTTCCAGTGATCTTGGCCAAATCGTCTGCAGTTAGTTGATAGTTATTTCCGGTTGCGGCTTGCAACTTAGCCTTACCAGCATCACTTAGCTGATAGCTGTAATGACCAGCGTTTACATCATCGTTGGCTACAACAATGTCAGCTGACGTCAGGTCAACCGTTTTTTCAGTTTCGCCTAGTTTGACTATAACTTGAATACCCTTAGCTTCACTGGCCTTGGTCTTGCCGTCATATTCGAATGAAACGTCATTGCTATCTGCTGTGGTAACGGCTGGCGTGATCGTGATGGTTCCCGTGACTTTAGCCAGATCGTCTGCAGTTAGCTGGTAGTTATTTCCAGTTGCGGCTTGTAACTTAGCCTTACCAGCATCACTTAGCTGATAGCTGTACTGACCAGCGTTTACGTCATCGTTGGCAACAACAATGTCAGCTGACGTCAGGTCAACCGTTTTTTCAGTTTCGCCTAGTTTGACTGTAACTTGAATACCCTTAGCTTCACCGGCCTTGGTCTTGCCGTCATATTCGAATGAAACGTCATTGCTATCAACTGTGGTGGTAGCTGGCGTGATCGTGATGGTTCCCGTGACTTTATCTAAATCGTCTGCCGTGAGCTGGTAGTTATTTCCGGTTGCGGCTTGTAGCTTAGCTTTACCAGCATCACTCAGCTGATAGCTGTACTTGCCTGCATCTACACCATCATTCACAACAACAACATCAGCCGATGTTAGAGCAACAACTTGTCCAGACTCACCCAGCATAACCGTGGCTTGAATACCCTTAGCTTCACTGGCCTTGGTCTTGCCATTATATTCAAATGAAACGTCATTACTATCTGCTGTGGCAATGGCTGGCGTGATCGTGATAGTTCCCGTGACTTCAGCCAAGTCGTCTGCGGTTAGCTGATGGTCGCTCCCTGCTTCCCTCTGTAACTTAGATTTACCAGCATCGCTCAGTCGATAACTGTACTTGCCTGCATCTACGCCATCCTCCGCAACAACAATGTCAGCCGCGGTCAGGTCAACAGTCTTTTCAGTCCCGTCAATGGTCAAAATCGCTTGAATGCCTTTAGCTTCACTGGCTTTCGTTTTTCCATCGTACTCAAAGTGAGCATCCTTGCCTGTTGCGATTGCTCCAGCAGGGGTGATTGTAATGCTTCCTGAAACCTTATCCAAAACTTCTGTCGTTAACTGATAATTACTTCCTGTTGCCGCCTGTAATTTAGATTTGCCGCTGTCGCTCAGACTGTAAGTGTATTTGCCAACGATTACTCCGTCATTGGCAACGATAATGTCAGCTGACGATAGGTCAACCGTTTTTTCAATTTCGCCTAATTTGATTGTGGCTTGAATACCCTTGGCTTCACTGGCCTTGGTCTTACCATCGTATTCAAATGAAACGTCATTGCTATCCGCTGTAGTGGTAGCTGGCGTGATTGTGATTGTTCCAGCAACCTTAGCCAAACCGTCTGCAGTCAACTGATAGTTATTTCCAGTTGCAGCTTGCAGCTTAGCCTTACCAGCATCACTTAGCTGATAGCTGTACTGACCGGCGTTTACGTCATCGTTGGCAACAACAATGTCAGCTGACGTCAGGTCAACCGTTTTTTCAGTCTCGCCTAGTTTTACCATGGCTTGAATACCTTTGGCTTCACTGGCTTTCGTTTTACCATCATATTCGAACGAAAGGTCATTGCTGTCTGCTGTGACAGCGGCTGGCGTGATCGTGATGGTTCCCATGACTTTAGCTAAATCGTCTGCCGTGAGTTGGTAGTTATTTCCGGTTGCGGCTTGTAACTTAGCCTTACCAGCATCACTTAGTTGATAGCTGTACTGACCAGCGTTTACGTCATCGTTGGTAACGATAATATCGGCCGCGGTCAAGTCTACAACTTTACCAGTGTCCAGCTTGATTGTAGCTTGAATACCCTTGGCTTCACTGGCCTTGGTCTTGCCGTCATATTCGAATGATACGTCACTACTATCAACTGTGGTAACGGCTGGCGTGATCGTGATAGTTCCAGCAACCTTGGCCAAATCGTCTGCAGTCAACTGATAGTTATTTCCAGTTGCGGCTTGTAACTTAGCCTTACCAGCATCACTTAGTTGATAGCTGTACTGACCAGCGTTTACGTCATCATTGGTAACGATAATATCGGCCGCGGTCAAGTCTACAACTTTACCAGTGTCGAGCTTGATTGTGGCTTGAATACCTGCAGCTTCACTGGCCTTGGTCTTACCATCGTATTCAAATGAAACGTCATTGCTATCAACTGAGGTGGTAGCTGGCGTAATCGTGATAGCTCCCGTGACTTTAGCCAGATCGTCTGCAGTCAACTGATAGTTATTTCCAGTTGCGGCTTGCAATTTAGCTTTACCAGCGTCACTCAGCTCATAGCTGTACTTGCCTGCATCTACACCATCATTCTCAACAACAATGTCAGCTGACGTCAGGTCAATCGTTTTTCCAGTTTCGCCTAGTTTGACTGTAGCTTGAATACCTTTAGCCTCACTGGCCTTGGTTTTGCCATCATATTCAAAATCCGTACTATTACTATTAACTGTAGCCGGTGCTGGCGTAATGGTGATTTTTCCGGAATTTTGATTGATGGCAGTTTGATCAATCGTCACGGTATCACCTAGTAACGCTTGTAAACGAGCGAAACCAACGCTGTTTAACAAATAATGGTACGTGCCAACGTTAGCTGAATCTTTTTCAACTAATGAGAAGTCTTCTGAGGTCAGGTTCATTTCTTTCTGAGTGCCATCACTCAATGTCACCGTGACCGCCAAATCTTTAGACTGACTGGCTGTTGTTTTGCCGTCATAAACAAAACCGCTATCGCTCAAATGACCTGTAGCCGTTAGACCGATGATTAATTGTGCCGTACTTGTTCCGGTAAAATCATAACCCGCAGCAGACTGGCCTTCATCATTTGTTAATTTGGCGATCCGTGCCCACGCAGCTTCTGATAATTCCACACTGTAGACGCCAGTTTTAATCAGAGCATCTGCGGCTACCGGCTTACCATCGGCATCAAAGAAATTAAGATCACTTAATTCTAATTTCCCCGCATCAAAACCGTCACCCAAACTCAGTGCAAATTGGGAGACATCGACGGTAATCGGACTTCCTGTTGCGGTGACGGTCTGAGTACCAGTCAAAGCATATGAAGCCGCTAACCGTTGCTTGTAATTGATTTTAGCAGAACCGCTTTCTGCACCATAGGTATAGGTGACCACATAAGTCGTTGGCTGGCTATTATCCACATGACCGGTGACAACCCCATTTTTATCCTTAGATGCTACCACATTGCCTTTTTCATCCGTCACTGACCAAGTCAACTCACTCAATGGAACCTCAGTACCGTCGCTTTTAATCGCGTTTTCAAAATTCAGTTCCGGCTTCCATACCTGGCCAGTAAATAGGCTGATGTCATGGGCACGAATCACTGGATCATCGAGATGAACAATGTAGTGGCCTGTGTAGGTAACACCGTCTTGCCCTTTCAAAGACCAATCGAAATTAAATCCCTGCGTCTTAGCTGGCATTTTAAACGACTTACTTGCCGTATCAAAAGTTACCGTAGCGCCATTAACTCCTTTGATGTTTGAAACAACGATGTTTTGGTGGGTCACTCCGGAAATGGCCACATCAAAGAAATCACTTAGACTTACGTGCGCCGAGTCTGTATAGGCATCGGCATTCTGCTCCAAAGCATCCGGGGTTGTCGGCTTGGCTGTCGCTGCTTTCAGCACAGTGATCCGGTTATTCGAAAAAGCATCATTGCCAATGGTTGGCGTGCCCTCAACAACAACTTTAGGAATCAAATTAGCCTTAAATGCCTTGGCGCCAATACTCGTAACACTGCTTGGTATCGTTTGCGCATTTAAAATAACATTGGCTTCAAATGCTTCCTGGCCAATCGTTTTCAGTCCATTTCCTAACGTTAAATTACTGATAGAGTTGTAAACAAATGCATACTTACCGATGTCGGTCACGCTGTCAGGAACATCGAGTGCGTCCTGGATCTGGTTATAGCCAAAAGCAGTGTCACCGATTGTCTTTAACCGATCATCCAGAACCAGTTTTGGAATTTTATTCCCGACAAAGGCCGCATTTCCGATCGTTAATAGCTTAGGTGGTAACGTGATCGCATTGTTAATCGTATTGTAGGCAAACGCACTATCACCAATTGTTTCGAGCGCCGTGGCCCGAGTAAAGTCAACATTTTCCAACGGGCCAAATTCAGTAAAGGCCAGATTACCAATTGATTGCAATTTGGGTCCAAACGCTACTTTCACAAGCTTCCCGCCATAAAACGCCTGATCACCAATCTGCTCCAGCGAATCGGGTAAGTTAATCGCCGTAGCAGTGGAAAATGCAAACGCCTGAAATCCGAGAGTTGTCAATTGACTGTTTTCTGCAACTGCGATCGTTTTAACTTTCGAACCATAAAAAGCCGAGCCGCTGATTGTTTTGACATTAGCTGGCAGGTTCAACACTGCTATTTGAACGTCCGTAGTATCATTTTCAGCGTTACTCTCTGTTTTTTTGGTATTTTGAATAAACTGAAAAGCGCCATCTGTAATATCTCGAACATCAGGACCAAGGGTTAGTTGGTCAGTATAAAGATGATAAAATGCCTCATGATCAAGGGTGGCTACATTGACTGTTACGTGATCCGCCGTGGCAAATCCAAACGCGGTCTTATCGAAAGTGGTTTGGGCGCCATCAATCGTGATTGTCGCCGCCTGAATCCCATAAAAGGCAATTTCACCAATGGCAGGTGAGCCGCTCACCGTGACATCTCCGGTTACTTTGTCATAAGCGAATGCGGACTTGCCAATAGTTTTTGCGCCATTAATTGTAAGATTACCAGTGAATACAGCACCACCAAAGGCACCTTCATCAAGCGTCGTTAGATTGTCCAACGTCAACGAATGCGCCTTTAAAGTGGCGAATGCATTTTTTCCGATCGTCTTTGCACGATTAACGGTGACATCCCCAGCAATATTGGCAGATTCAAAAGCAGACTCGCCAATATCGGCTTGACCATCAATTTTTAAAGATGAAGCTGTAAGACTAAAGAATGCCTGTGCCTCTATAGTCTGAGCGTCTGCAATCGTTATATCTTTCACGTTAGCAAAATAAAAGGCGCGCTCTGAAATGTTAGCCGTCTTCTTCAGCGTGACTGACCCTGCCTTAATTCCGGCAAATGCGGCTTTGCCGAGACTTTCTGCATTTTCAATTGTAATGTTGCCCGTAAACTGACTGTATGCAAAAGCATTTTCGCCAATGGACGTGACAGTATCAGCCACGTTAACATTACCCAAATTATTAAGCGTTGCAAAAGCGCCATTGTTAATCGCCGTCACTTTAAAAGTTTGGCCATTATAGGTAACAGACGCGCCAATGTTAATATCGGTGACATTGGCGTTGGCGCGGCCGGTAACCGTTGCTGTACCGTTTGCCGTATCAAGACTGTAGGTATAGTCGCCAATGGTCTGCGTATTTTCAGCAGCTGTTGCATTGGCCGGAGCTTGCGTGTTGACCTGAGTTGTTGTTGCCGATTGTGCTGCTAAGGATGCTTGTGACGATGCAGATGAAGCCGCCGATGATGCTGCGGCCGAAGTTGTCTGAACAGCTGCGGATGCAAGTGAGCGGTCTTCTTGGGTCACCGTTTGCGGTTTGACTGCTGCTGAATCTGTCGCTAGCGATTTCGAATCGGTTGCATCACTCGTGCTTGCTGCTGAATCGCCGGTTGACGCTACAGCTGAACTAGCGGTGCTTGATGCAGATGACTGGGTTGCAGAACTAGCAGCATTGACAGCCGCACTACTTGAAGCAGCCGCTGTATTTTGCGTTGCTGTACCGGCTGGCTGTGGGTTACCAGTCGCTGTTTTTGCAGTCGTTTCTGCTGTGGCACCGGACTGACTGGTAACGGCTGTCGTTTGTGGGGATTTGCTGTCAGCGTGAACCTCCTGCCCCGGTTGAAAAAACGCGGGCATCAATAATAATGCCGTGCCTGCAATTAGCCAGCGCTTCTTGGCCTTGTACATTCGAAACCGTACATGTACGGTTTTTTCTGCTTGTTGAATGGACTGTACCCGTTTAGAACTATGTTTCACGATCAAGAATCCCCCTTATGATCTACAACATCTGCAGGCTAAGAATTTCAAAAACCCAACCCGTTACCACTATAGGTCATTATAATTAATCTTATTGAATTTTATAACAGAATAATTATTTTTTCCAACAATAATAATCGGCTTATTCAGGGATTTCGTCAATAAAGTTATCATTTTCACAATCGTTATCAAAAGCCTCTCAAGAATGCCCCTCATCATTCTAAATGCCCAGTAACTAAAAAACGCTACGCAATTCATTAGTTCGAATCGAGTAGCGTACCTTTTAAAATAACCCCAACCTTCCAATCCGTTCCGCCGCTTCCTGCAACCTCTGCGGACTCGTAAGTAAGCCGATTCGGACGTAGCCTTCTCCATGGCGACCGAATCCGTTACCAGCCGCAACCGCCACATCCGCCTGATCGAGCAATAACTCGGTGAACGTCTGACTGGTATATCCAGCTGGTACCGGCATCCATGCGTAAAAAGTCCCCGGTGAACTTTTACCATGCCAACCAATCGCGGTGGTGGCAGAAAACCAGACATCGCGCCGTTGTTGATACAAGTCGACCAGTGCCGGGACTGACGTTTGATCACCGAGCAGTGCTTCAATCCCTGCTTCCTGAATCGCCGGAAAAACCGAGACGAACAGATGATCCTGAATCAGATTAATCGCTTCAATCATGTCAGCATTGCCAGCAGCAAAGGCCAACCGCCATCCCGCCATATTGTATGTCTTGGACAGCGTGTATAGCTCAATGCCGACATCTTTGGCACCAGGCTGCTGCAGGAAGCTCACCGGACGCTGGCCATCAAATCCAAGCGCACCGTAAGCAAAATCACTGACAATCCCAATCTGATGGGCCTTGGCAAAGGCGATCGTCTCGTCATAAAATTCCGGGGTAGCCACCGCGGTTGTCGGATTATTAGGATAATTCAGATACAGCAGTTTAGCAGCCGCGGCCACTTCCGGTTTAATTTTCGTATAATCAGGCAACCAATTATTTTCGGCGGTCAACGTCATTAAGGCTAATTTCACGCGCGCTAACGTCACTCCCGATAGATAATCCGGGTAGCCCGGGTCCGGCAAGAGAATTGTTTCCCCGGGATTCATGAGTGCAAGCGGTAATTCGACCAAGCCGATTTTGGAACCGCCCAAAACCGCTATCTCCTTCTCCGGATCCAATGTCACGCCATATTCCCGCGCATAGAACTCGGCCGCTGCTTGCTTAAATGTCGGCAGTCCGCGAAAAAGCGAATATTTATGGTTCCCGGGCCGCGCTACTGCCTGTTGCGTCGCGTGAACAATATTTTCGGGTGTCGGCTGATCCGGATTGCCTTGACCCAAATTAATCACGTCATGACCAGCCGCAATCCGTTCATTGACATGTTTGACTAAACTGGCAAAAAATTGCTTCGGCAGTGCCTGAAGCACCTCTGATTCTGAAAATGTCACTGGATAAGCCCCTTTTTAATAAATTAGCATGAACGATTGCCCAACGATGCGACCTTTACTGACGGCTTAATAAAGTTCCGGCCGGCGATCCGTGAAAACCGGGATCTGCTGGCGTGCGGCCCCAATGCGATCAAGGTCAATTGTCACAATCCCCACCTGTGGCTGATCGTCTAACTTCAACAGCCGTTCACCAAAAGGATCAACCACCTGGCTTTGTCCGCCAAATGCATTGTTCGGATCGTTACCGACACGATTCACCGCGACCACATATGCCTGATTTTCAATGGCGCGTGCTGCTAGCAAGGCATTAAATTGCGGCAATCTTGGTGTTGGCCATTCTGCCGGGAGAAAGAACAGCTGGGTCCCATCGCTGGCCATGCGCCGGAACCACTCGGGAAAGCGCAAGTCATAACAAATTGCCACACTGGCCGGAACACCGAGGGTAAAATGATCTGCCGTTGCTCCGGCTGTGATAAACTTTTCTTCATTCATTAAGCGAAACCGATGCACCTTATCGTACTTGGCAAGCTGCCGGCCATGATGATCAACCGTCAAACTCCGGTTATAAAAGCGCCCACTTTCGGCTGCTGCAACTGACCCGCCAACAATTGCCAGATGATACTGCTGGGCGAGCGCACTCAAGAACGCCTTCGTCCGCAACCCATCCGGATCCGCCGTGGTGGCCAGATGTTCGAGATCATAGCCGGTATTCCACATTTCCGGCAATACAACGACCTCAGCCCCTTGTTGTGCCGCTTCAGCAACGGCAGTGGCAACCGTCTGAAAATTCTTCTCCGGTTGACCAAATGCAATGTCTATTTGGGCTAATGCGATTGTTAATTGCGCCATTTCAATCCCTCTTTTGGTTGATTGCTTCACTAAAATGCCGGGACAATGGAGCCCTTAAATTTCTTAGCGATGTAATCTTTAATCGTTTGACTTTGATAATATTTTTTGATTTGCTTAATCACTTTGTCGTTACGATGTTTGGTCTGGACAACAAAATAATTTGGATAAGGGTTGTTCGTCGTCTTTTCATGGTAAATTGCATCTTGATTGATTGTGAGACCGGCATCAAATGCAAAATTCGTATTGATTGCAGCAGCGGCCACATCCTGTAAGTGGGTCGGCAACTGTGATGCTTCCAGTTCTTCAATTTTCAGCCCCAACGGATTGGAGACGACATCGGCCTTAGTTGCCTTCTGACTGATACCGGCCTTGAGCTTAATAACACCAGCAGCTTCGAAAAGTTGCAGCGCTCGTAACTCGTTAGACGGGTCGTTTGGTACCGCAATCGAATCGCCTTTTTTGAGTGCCTTCAAATCCTTAATCTTCTTGGAATAAACGCCCATCGGAAACGCAACGGTCTTGAAAACCTGCGTAATCTTAAAGTTCTTGGACTTAATCTGTTCCTTTAAAAAAGGTAGGGTCTGATAGCTGTTTGCGCCTAAATCGCCATCGTTTAACGCCACATTCGGACTGTTATAGTCGGTAAACTGCTTCAACTTGATCGTCAAACCGTCTTTTTGAGCCAATTTTGCGACCTGTTTCATAATCAGTTCGTGCGGGCCGGCTGTGACACCCACCGTAATTGTTTTGTCCGACAATTGATCAGTGGCAGACTTGCTGCTAGCTTGACTTGTGCCACATGCCGTTAGAATCACCACAAGACTGAGCGCAACGACCGCTGAAAACCCTAACTTCAACCATTTCTTCATTAAAAATGCCTCCTTGTTGTCATGCGTTTTATATGCGCATGGGTGTGTTTGCGTTACTGATAAGAGTGATGGACGGGATGAGCGGGTTAAGAAAACGAAAAAGATAACATGGTCACTAGGGTCGGCTGGTGCTCAAGCCATAACGCCTTCCTCCCTGCGCAGAAGTCTGCGTGTAAGGACCTCAGTCGTAATGACCAAACCCGGGTCATCACGACTGAGGCCGCTTACACTCCGACTTCTAAGCGCTCCTGCTCACGCTTAACAAAAAAGGGCCCTGCTGAATCAAAAAATTGATTCAGCAGGGCCGACAGTGTCGGGGTACCACCCTGGTTCGTTACCGTGTAACCTCTACGATGCCTGTTGACACCGAGACCGTTTAACGCAGGCCTAATGCGTACCCGACTCATCGCCGAATCCATTCCGCGGTCATTTTCATCAGACGCCTGCATCGATTTCCACCTGCCATCGACTCTCTAAAGCTGCGTTGCTGATTACTCTCCACTTCATGATGTTTCATCATTTTATCAGTTATTTTTAAAGTTGAAAGCAGTTTATCTGCGTCGCTGGGAAATGTCAAGCATTTTGTTTTTTCCGCCATACTTTCTTTCCTTACGTCACGGGATTTGCCAACTTTTAAAAATTAAGGTTGACTTCATTGATAACATCGCGTATGTTAACAATTATCACATTAAATGAGATTTACATGAGAGGGGTTTTGTCGATGAAGCTGGATTTAGAATTGCGTCCCGGCGCTAATCGGTTTGTCAGTGAGACGGGGGCACTCGCCTACTTGGATACGATCTTAAAGGATTTTACCAAACCAGTCGTCATTACTGGCGAGAAAAGTTTCGCGGCCTTCACCAAAGCTTATCCTGGCAAGTTGAACTTACCGGTTTATCATTATGATGGCTCTGCCAGTGACGAGAACGGTCATGCCTTGGCTGCCGAAATCGGTCAAGCCGATGCCGTGGTGGGTATTGGTGCCGGCCGCTTGATCGACACCGCGAAAGTCGCGGCTGAAACTTTGGGGGCTGAACTCGTCAGCATCCCTACCCTCGCCTCTAACTGTGCACCCTTCACGCCCTTGGCCGCCATTTATCATGCGCAGGGCCACACCTTCAGTTACGTAGAATATTTTAAAAAGTCAGCCTACATCACCTTGGTCGATTACAACCTACTGCTTAGCACACCGCACGACTTTTTCGTTGCCGGGATTGGCGACACGCTTGCCAAGTGGTACGAAATGGACGGCATCACCCGCCACAAAGTCGATCAACTGAATGCTTACGGTCAATTGAGTCGCGCCTCCGCCAAGACCATTCAGGCAATTCTGTTTAAAAACGCCGAGCAAGCCTTAGCTGATCTTGATGCCGGTCGTGATACACCAGCGTTTGAAGCAGTTGCTGACACCATCATCGGTCTTGCTGGTGAAGTCGGTGGCTTTGGCGGTATTGACGGCCGTGCTGCAGGTGCCCACGCGACGCATAACGGACTTTCATATTTGCCGGAAACCCACGCTGTTTTACATGGCTCCAAAGTGGCTTATGGTATCTTGGTTCAGCTGGCCGAAACCGGTGATGATGACGAGATCCGATCATTATTGCCTTTCTATGAAAAAATTGGTCTGCCGACAAACCTTGAAGATTTACACGTTACCGAAAATGTTGCTGAAAAAATCCTTCAAGTAGCCGAATTTGCAGCCAAGCCAGAAGAAACCTTCATCTTGGTCGACAAATCTTTGACGCCGCAAAAAGTTGCGGCTGCAATGGAAAAAGTCGAAGCAGTTACGAGTGAAGCGGCTGCATAATCAAACGATATGTTCAACAGGTTAGTTAATTTGAAAAGCCTTAGTGAGGAAATGCTCACTAAGGCTTTTTTAATCCTCCGTATAACATCTGCGGCTAGATTTGTTTTGTTCGTTTCACTACTGAGAGTCTGGCTCAAAGACCTGAAATCTCGACCGTACAGTACATCATCACATGCTTGAATTTTTCCTTAAATTAACGTAGAGAAAACTCGATTTAACGTTTATTTGTTCCAAAAAATGACGATTATTCCGGAAAACCCAACGTTAAAATATTTTTGTCCCGTTACCGATCTGTTGTTCTATATTAGGCGTAAGGAAACCGGCGCTTTAATGACAAGAAAGCAACGTCATGTATTGATCAACGAGGGAAACGTACATGAAGAACGCTACTATTGTGAAGGCAGCCAAACGACAAACCATTAACCACATTGGTGCGCAAAAGTACCTCACCGGTGCCAGTGTCGCAGGATCAGGTGCAAAATCCAAAAATCCGGAAGTTATTGAGAGATTGGATCATTTGGATGGTGTCGGAGGCGCAGCTTTTGATGTTTAGCAAACCTGTTTTTAAGCTTGTCTTTTGGGTGATTCTTGCCTTGGCCAATATTGGTCTCGGAATGCTGCTTGGTGCGACATTGATGCAATCTCTTTTAAATATATTAACAATAGTCCCAATAATTTGGATAGTTGTTACAATAATAGAAATATTGACCAAGCGATTCGCAGACGAAGACCAGAAATCATGAATAGGATAAGCGAAGGGAACAAAATGAACTTGAATTGCAGTATTTGGCAAACAATTCCAACTTAAAAAGAATCGCAGCAAAGTGCTTCGATTCTTTTTTCTAGTCCAAACTAATCTCCTTAGCAGCTCGCCGCATAACTTTATCCCGTATTATCTCATAATGTCAAAGGCATCAGCCGCTTGCAACTAATTTTTTGCCACTACTGTACGGTTTTATTTTGATCCAAATACCCCAATGTCGCAGCAGCTACAGCCTTGGCCGCGATTAGAATGGCATCTTCGTCCAGCATAAAGTCAGGACTGTGGTGGGGATGGTTTGAGCCATCAGGCAGCTGACAGCCGATGTAGAAGAAGCTGCTCGGAACCTTCTGCGCAAAATAAGCAAAATCTTCAGACGGATCCTGGACGCCGGTATCCTTGATCGCCGTGATTTGGGGAATCTTGGCTGCTTTGATCGCTGCCATGGCCTGATTCGTCAACGTCGCATCATTGATCAAAACCGGATAATTGTCGTCATAATCCAGCTTGGTTTGTACCCCAAACATGGCTTCTAACCCGTGATTCATCGTCACAATTTGCTGATGAATTATCTGCCGGGTACTTTCCTTCATCACGCGCACGTCGCCTTTTAACACCACCGCCTGTTTGATGGCGTTAAATGAGCCAACCCCGTCAAACGAACCGATCGTGACGCTGGCCGTATCAAAAGGATCGATTCGCCGCGATACGATGGTTTGGAGCGCCGTGACCAAATAACTGCCAGCCACAATCGCATCGTTGCTCAAATGCGGCATGGAAGCGTGGCCGCCTTTGCCGATAATCGTATCGGTAAAATTGGCCCGGCCAGTTTGGGTTGCGCCGGTATGATAGCCGATGAGTCCCGTTGGCATTGACGACATCACATGAACCCCGATGACATTCGTAACCCCCTCTAAGACCCCAGCTGCAATCATGCCTTTTGCCCCACCAGGCGATACTTCTTCTGCAGGTTGATGAATGATCCGAATTGAACCTGACAGTTGGGTTTTAATTTTGTTCAATTCCTTGGCCAATACCAATAAGTAAGCCGTGTGCGCATCATGGCCGCAAGCGTGCATGACCCCGGGATTTTGCGATTTAAACGGGAGCTCATTATCTTCCTGAATCGCCAACGCATCAAAGTCCGCCCGTAACGCCAATTTCGGCCCCGGCTGCCCGCCTTCAATATCGACGTACATGCCATAACCGTCACCACATGGCACGACTGGCATATCCAACGCAGCGTAATAGGCTTTGATATAAGCAGCCGTTTGTTTCTCGTGAAACGATACTTCCGGATGTGCATGCAGCTGCCGGCGAATCGCAATCATTTCCTGTTCATCGTCATCCAGCGCCTGTAACAAGGTTGCCAATAAACTCATGCTGATTTTCCCCTCCGTGATTTTGTCTGAACTTTAGGTAACTTAGCAATGAAGCGAATCAAAAATGGGCGCATGGCTTTGAAAATAACCTCCGCCACGACAAACCCGACTGCCAAGGCCATGGCAATCAAGATGACATTATAAATCTGCTGGGCTGCACTCGCGGCTTTTCCCATGGTAAAACTACGCGCGCCTAGATACGCAATGCCGCCTGGGACAAGTGAGACTAAGCTTGGTATGTAAATGGTATTGACCGGCACCCGATGACGGATGGCAAAATAATTACCTAACAAGCCAATCACCACGGTTGCGGTAAAGTTAGGCAACACTAGGCTATGATCCTGAAGACTAATCAGCCAATACGCACACCACGACACGCCACCCGTAATGCCTGCCGGTAGCAATGCCCGTTTAGGAATATTGGTGATCACGCCAAAACCAATGCTTGATAAAACACTCACGATAAACTCAACCAGTAATCGCACGTTACCGTCCCCCTATGACTTGGGTCAACACAATGGCAATGACAACGCCAGAACCAATCGCCCCGGCAACAAAAACCGCATCAACTGTTCGGACAATGCCGCTAATAATCTGACGCGACAAGATTTCCCGAATCGCATTGGTAATCGCCACCCCTGGCACCAACGGCATCAAGGCACTGATAATGATGTTCCCCGAACTGGCACCCCAGCCAATATTAGCCAGCAACTCCGCTAAAATAGCCACCACAAACGCACCTGTTGCTTCCTTAAAGTAGGGTGTCGTCGTTTTCCGGGCAACCAACTCAGCCGCAAGATAACCAAAGATCCCGACAAAAAAAGCCCAGGCCAAGTCGCCATTGGTCGCTTTAAAAAGCAGCATCGGCGCCACCGACACCCAGCCGGCACCAAGTATCCGCGCCCACCAAGGAAAATTAATCACTTGCCGCTCAATCCGGGCCACTTCTTGTTTCAGAGCATCAAACGTAATCTGATGAGCCACAAACTCACGGGAAAGCTGATTCAATTCATCGACTTTCTGTAAATTAAACCCACCCAAAGAGGATTTGATCAATCGCGTGCGGCTTTCATTCTCCAAACTGACAAAAACAGCTGTAATAGTTGCATAACAAGCCACCTTGGCACCGGCAGCATGGCCAATATATTCAACCGTCGTCTCAATGCGGGACGTCTCCGCGCCCGCATTGAGCATGATCTCCCCGACCTTGCCGCATACCTCTAAGATTTCCTCTGTATCAGGCTGGCTCATGATCCCTTGCTCCTTACCGCGTTATCGCATGGCGTTTTACTAATTGTCGGCTTTTTTCGCGTCAGTAGCAAGCAACCCGCCATGTTTTTTATTGAAACGTACTAACAAAGTCGAAAATTAGTTTCATTGGTTTCTTTCATTAACCAATGAAAAAAGTGCCCGCCTAAGCAAACACTTTTTCTCAGCATATGTTATGTTCATCCAACTAAGGCGTATTAACTGCAAACAATAAAATGCCTAAAATGACATAAAATGCTGCCAGCATCAGCACGACGATCAACAGCGTCAGCGCGCATTTCAACAGGAGCGAAAACTGGCTTTTCTTCCAAATAGCAAACAGCCAGAGTACCAACATAACAACCATCAGTAGCATGAGCCCAGACAACAAGATCCGGGGTAAAAAAGCGATCATATCGGTATACCTCACAAATTTGTGCCTGCGATTGGTCGCCATTCATCGCGAATATCGCTGACCGCTCTCAGGATACCAAGGTTTTGCCTCTAGCACAAAAACCCTGCCTCACAGGTTATCGGCGACACACGAATGAAGCTTACCGCGGGACGAAGAAGAACGCGATTAAAAGCAGTGCGACCACGTAACATCCCTGAGTAACAAGCGCCCCTTTGATCCATCCCTTCATCGGCTGCAAGTTAGCTGCATGTTGACTGGTTACCAAGAGATAAACACCGGGTAAAATGCCGAAAATAGGCACAAAAGCTAGGATCAACAGGAAAACAAACCACACGGACTGGACTAGACTTTGCTTCATCAAATTGGACAACTCCTTTTAATTACGGGCACGAACGACACTTGAAAATTGACTAGGTGGTATAGCTAATACTGCTTCCAGCATAATATAAATTTATTTGTTTTCACAGGGCAACTTCTGCTCGTTTAATCCCTAGTTCAGCAATTTGTTCGCGGTTCATCTTGACAATCTCAAAAAAAGGGGTTGACTGGTAACTAATATCTTTAGGAGTCGTTTTCGTCCATATACTGATACACTCCCTTCGATTTTGCGACTCCGCTTTAGCAACGGTTTTTGATAGCGTGCAAGGAGTAATTAAAATGAATACATACAGAAAAATCAATTTGCGTTGGGTGTCGCATCAATTACCCGCCTTATTAAAAGTCAAACTTGTTTGTTTCGCGCTTGCCAGTGCTTTCCAGCAACTTTTGTCAGGCTTGGTTTTGGGCCAGCTTGTTGAACTTGACTTTTCGGATAACCTGAAGCTAGCTGAATTCATTTTCTTTGCTGTTGGTTCCTTTGCGATCACTGCCGTTGCAGAATATTACTTTGTCAAAGCCGGACAACGAGCCATTAGGTTACTTAACCAAGCACTAAAGAAGGACTATTTTGATGATGCCCTTTCGAAGTCACTTTCCGAGTCATCTGAAGTATCCGACGTCATTAACCGTGTTGACGGTGTAGCCAAACAAGTTGAACAAAGCTACTTTGAGTCGTTGCTAACAGTCCTTCAAAGCAGTATTACTTTGATTGGATCAGTGATTGTCCTACTCAAACTCAATTTCGTTTTAAGTTTAATTTATCTACTGTTTTCATTAATATCGCTATTGCCCAGCGCTTTTGGCAGAAATAAACTGACGCGCCAAACCGAGAAATGGACACATGCCAATGCTGATTTGATGCTCATCATTAAGGACTTATTTCGCGGCAGATTTGACATCATTAATTTTGGGGCCGGACCCGCCTTTTATGCTCGCTTTAACAACAAGCTTAACCATGAAGAAGCAGAGTATGAACGAATGAATACGTATCAGTACTGGATTCAATTTGTATCGTGGTCGTTTGCCATTTTTGCCTATTTATCCCCTATCTTTATTGGCATTATCTTTTTAAGAAATGGGTGGTTCGGTGTCACTAAAGGCATTATTGTGACGTTAACTTTAACCGCAGACTCCGTAATCAGTGGTATTCGCCAACTCACGCAGATTCAAACCAAGATTGTCAGCACTGAAAAGTTACGACGCGTGCCTATTGTCAAAAATGTCTTTCTTACGCCTAACGCCAAGGAATCTCAGCCCGCCGCCAAAGAACCGAAAACATTAGCAATTAATAACTTATCGGTTCAGCGTGACCAGCACGTTATATTCAACCATCTAAACCTAACTCTGGCTCCAGGTGAAAAAATCATTGTAACCGGTCCCTCTGGTATTGGTAAGTCAACGCTGTTAAAGACCATTACCGGACGAATAAAACCGACAAACGGCTCGATTCGCTTCCAGGGGCGCCCGATTACTACAGGTGATTTTGTTCTGGTTTCCCAAGACGTATGGTTGTTTAATGCAACTTTGCGTGAAAATATTACGTTGTATCAAAATTACTCGGATGAAACGCTTCATCATATTTTAAATTTAGTCGGCTTAGGTCGCGAACTAGGCAACAATGCGTTGGAAACACACATCCGCGACAATGGCTCCAATTTATCAGGCGGGCAGGCGCAAAGAATCGCGATTGCTCGTGGATTATTAAGACAAAGCCCCATCTTCTTATTCGATGAAATCTCGGCAAACCTAGATGACGCGAATGCTTATAAGATCAGAAAATTAATGTACTCACTCCCTTCAATTGTCATCGAAGTCGCTCACCATTATGATAGCGCGTTAGCCAAAGAAAACGGGATTCACGTAAAGAAGAACTTACTGGGTGCATCGCTTACTAGCTAATCGCCATGGTGTTTTGCATAGGTGTAACGAATCTACCGGGAGCAGCTCTGGGTTCAAAAAAACCGCGATCACACTGACCGCGGTTTTTTTAATACAAATATTCTTAGTACCTTCTCCAGCAACCCGTTACTGTGCCACCTTACTAATTCGTCCCTGCTCAATATACACGGACAAAATAGCGACATCAGCCGGATTAACGCCACTGATTCGGCTTGCTTGGGCAATGGTTTCCGGTTGAATCTTAACCAGCTTTTGCCGTGCCTCGGTTGCTAAGCCATTGATTGCTTCGTAGTTGATACGTGCCGGAATCTTTTTGCCTTCAAGCCGCTTCAACTTGGCCACACTGGCTTCTTCTTTGGCAATGTAGCCGGCGTATTTGATTTGGATCTCAACCTGTTCAATCACCCGATGATCCAAGGTTGGGTTTTCCGGTAAGAACTGTTCTAGCGTCTGATAATTGATTTCCGGACGCTTTAAGAAGTCGCTGGCTAAGACCCCATCTTTAAGAGGGGCAAAATGATGAGCTTCAAGCCACGGGTTGACATCCTTGGGCTTCAGGCGGGTGTGCTCAAGGCGCGCTAATTCATCGGTAATGGCTTGACGCTTAGCCAAAAAGTCAGCATAGCGTTGATCACTAATCAGGCCAAGTTCATGTCCCATTGGCGTTAAGCGCAGATCCGCATTGTCATGACGCAGTAACAACCGATACTCGGCGCGGCTGGTTAACAAACGATACGGTTCATTCGTTCCTTTTGTCACGAGATCATCTATCATCACGCCAATATAAGCATCTGAACGCTTCAACGTGAAGGGACCTTTGCCTTGAGCGCGGCGGGCAGCATTAATCCCGGCCACAATTCCCTGACCGGCTGCTTCTTCATAACCACTGGTACCGTTCATTTGTCCGGCGGTATACAAATTCTCCACAACCTTAGTTTCCAACGTTGCTTTCAACTGCCACGGTTCAATGACATCATACTCGATGGCATAACCGGCGCGCATGAGTTCGGCATGCTCCAATCCCGCCACACTATGCAGCATTTTCAACTGGATTTCTTCGGGCATGGACGTTGAAAAGTCCCCCACATAATATTCCGAGGTGTCGCGGCCTTCAGGTTCCAAGAATAATTGATGCCGCGGCTTATCGGCGAAGCGAACAATTTTATCTTCAATGGATGGACAGTAACGCGGGCCAACTCCCTTAATCACACCGGAAAACATCGGCGCGCGATCCAGATTCTCCCGAATAATCTGATGGGTCGTCGCGTTGGTGTAAGTCATCCAACAACTCAACTGATCTTTGAGATAAACCGAATCCGGCGTTGTAAAACTAAAATGATTCGGTGTTTTATCGCCTGGCTGTTCTTCGGTTTTGGAAAAGTCAATCGTATTGCCGTTAACACGCGGCGGGGTTCCGGTTTTGAAGCGGCGCAGTTTAAAGCCCAGCTGCTCCAGGTTTTCAGAAAGCTTAATGCTTGGCAGACTGTTATTAGGGCCGGAACTATACATGAGTTCGCCGATAATAATTTTACCGCGGGAACTGGTGCCAGCCGTTAACACAATACTTTTGGCGCGATAAATCGCCCCGGTAGCCGCCACGATGCCGACTGCCTTACCATCTTCGACCAGCACTTCGGTAGCGAGTCCCTGCCGTAAATCCAAATGCGGCGTGTCTTCAATGACGTGTTTCATACTGCGGTGATAAGCCGCTTTATCCGCTTGGGCACGTAATGCGCGCACTGCCGGACCTTTACCCGTGTTGAGCATGCGCATCTGGATGTACGTCCGATCAATATTCTTCCCCATTTCACCGCCGAGGGCATCAATTTCACGAACTACAATTCCTTTGGCCGGACCGCCTAAGCTGGGATTACATGGCATAAATGCCAACATTTCCAGGCTGATTGTCAGTAATAATGTCTTTTCGCCCATACGTGCCGCAGCCAAGGCCGCTTCACAACCAGCGTGACCAGCACCGACAACGATGACATCATAAGTGCCGGCTTCAAATTTCTTTACTTCAGGCATCTGTTTTCCTCCAAGCATCTGTTTTTCACACGCCCATGCGCTACTTACCCAGACAGAACTGACTGAATAGCTGGGTAATTAATTCATCTGGGGCACTTTCGCCAGTAATTTCGCCAAGCTTGTCCCAGGCCGCGGTCATATCAATTTGCACTAAATCAATCGGCATCCCGGCATGAATCCCGGCCATGACCGCGTCCAGGCTTTTGCTAGCTTGCCGCAATAGGCCGATTTGGCGCGCGTTGGAGACCATGACTGTTCCCTGACTATTTTCAATGCCGCCAAAGAAGAGTTTGGCAATTCGCTCATCCAGTGCATCCATGCCATCACTAGTTGGAATGGCGGTTTTGATGATTTCATCGGCATCAACCAATTGCAGCAACGCCGCCGTGTCTAAACGCGCAGGCAAATCCTGTTTGTTCAACACGATGATCCGTTTCTTATCAGCCGTTGCCGCAAGCAGCTGCTTGTCTTCCGTTGTCAGCGGCTCGCTTTGATCCAAGACCAGTAAAATCAGATCTGCCTGCGTAATTGCCTGCCGGGAACGTTCCACGCCGATTTTTTCGACTTTATCGGTGGTGTCGTGAATTCCGGCTGTATCAACAAGCTTCAACGGAACCCCGCGAACATTGACGTATTCTTCAAGGACATCGCGCGTCGTACCGGCAACGTCCGTCACAATCGCCTTGTCTTCGTGCAACATGTGATTCAGTAACGAGCTTTTTCCAACATTTGGCCGGCCGACAATGGCAGTGGCCAAGCCTTCGCGCAACACTTTTCCCTGACTGGCGGTAGTTAGGAGCTGCTCGATCGCCTTTTTGACGGTTTGGGCCTTTTCCAAAAGCATTTTAGTTGTCATTTCGTCCGTATCGTACTCCGGATAGTCGATATTAACTTCGACTTGAGCCAACACTTCAAGAATTTCCTGCCGCAGCTGTTTGATTAAATGGTGCAGGTTCCCATCAAGCTGATTGACGGCCACCTGCATGGCGCGATCCGTTTTTGCTCGAATCAGATCCATCACCGATTCCGCCTCGGTCAAGTCAATGCGGCCGTTTAAAAAGGCGCGCTTCGTGAATTCCCCCGGCTCAGCCATACGCGCCCCTTCGCCAAGCAATAATTGCAGAATCCGATTGGTCGCCACGATCCCGCCATGACAATTAATTTCCACAACATCTTCACGCGTGAACGTCTTTGGCGCCAGCATAACGCTGACCATGACTTCATCAATCAAATCACCGGTTTCGGGATCGACAATATGACCGTAATGAATGGTATGACTTTTAACTTGGGTGAGATCTTTGCCTTTAAAAACCTTATTGGCAGTGGCAACAGCCGTTTCGCCACTTAAACGAACAATACTAATCGCTCCTTCGCCAGGCGGTGTCGAGATGGCTGCAATTGTGTCATAAGCCGTAATAGATGTCGCCATATGCAAAAACTCCTTTTGATGATGTGAGAATCGCTGTGTTGGTTGGAAAATGAGTGGATGCTTTGGTGTAAGACGTTTGAATCCTACGCTGGGTCGCGCTCGATCATAACGCGCTCCCTGGCGCAGAAGTCTGCGTGTAAGGACCTTGGTCGCAATGGCCAAGACCCGGCCATCACGACCAAGGCCGCTTACACTCCGGTCCCTAACCGCGCCGGGTCGCGCTCACAAAAAAAGCGCAGAACCCAGTCTTTCCTTATCGTTGGGAAAGGCTGGATAAAGCACTTTGACTACTTCATCGTGATTAAACTGTGATCATCATACTTAAATGTTGCTTACTTGTCAAAAGTTAGTTACGGGCGTTTGGGGGTGACGACGACATAGCGCCGGGGATCGACGCCTTCGGAATGGGTGTCGACGTATTGATTGTCCGCCAGTGTTGTATGGATCGCCTTGCGTTCAAACGATGGCATTGGGTCTAAGTAAATGGCTTTGCCGGTTGCCAGAACTTCGCGCGCGGTTCGTTCAGCTAAGCGGGTCACGGTTGCTTGGCGGCGTTCGCGATAGTCGCCGACGTCCAGCATGATGGTCCACTTGCTTTTACCATAGTGGTTAAACTCGGTTTGCGCTAAGTATTGAATCGCATTGATAATCTTGCCATGTTTGCCGATTAGCAAGCCTTCCTCATTGGTTTTGAGTTGAAAGGTAACGGTATTACCTTGGCGCTCGCTGCTGACTTGGGTTTTGATCCCCATGCCGCTAGTAATATCTTCCAAATAACTTTGCACCATGGCCAGCGCCGTTTGATTATCGCGCTTTTTAGTGGTGATGTCGTTAAATGCGCTGGCAATCTTTTTACCGGCGCTATCGGTTAACGCCACCGCTAGTTTGCTAGCGCTTGATTTCCCGGTGGCAGGTTCTTTCGCTTTAGGATCAGGCGCGGGATCTGCCGGTGGTTCGAGTGGTTTCAAGTTAACAATCGCTGGCTTGCGCATGAATCCAAGGAAGCCATTCTTATTTTCCTGAACCACTTGGACACTCACGGCATCACGCGGTAAGCCAAGTTGTTTGAGTCCGGCCTCGATGGCTCTTTGAATCGTACTGCCTTGAAAGGTTGGCATCTTGCTTCCTCCCGTTGTTATTTACGCCGTTTGGTCGCTTTTTTATACGCTTTTCTAAGTGCGCGTTCTTTTTCCTTCTCGGCCCGTGCTTTTTCTTCACGTTCACGCCGAATCTTAAACGGATTTTGAATCAACAATTGCTGAACCATTGAAAAGGCGTTGGTAACAACCCAGTAAATGGCCAGCGCACTTGGCAACGTAACGGAGAATACAAAAATCATAGCCGGTGAAATGATCATCATCACCCAGCTGCTTGAATTGCGGGTCGGTTGGGCCATCATCGATAAAATACTGGTTCCCAAAGTAAATAAGGTTGCCAGAATCTGCATAATCCACAATGGGTCAGGTTGTGACAGGTTCATCCATAGAAAAGTCCCGGATTGCAATGAAGAAGTTCGTAAAATCGCTTGATATAGTGCGATCAGGAACGGCATCTGGATCACAATCGGCAAACAGCCCATCACCGGGTTAACGCCAGCTGACGCATAAAGCTTTTGCGTCTCGTCGCGGAGTTTGGTTTGGGTTTCGGTGTCTTTTGAACTGTATTTTTTCTGTAGTTCTTTTAACTGCGGGGCGATTTCCTGCTGCTTGGCCATGCTCTTGATGGACAGATAGCTCAACGGGAAAATCAAAATCCGGATAATTAAGGTAAAGGCGATGATCCCGACACCAGGATTCCCACCAAACAAATTGGCCAGCCAGATAACAAATTGACCGGCAGTATAAACCACATAGCGATCCCAGAATCCGGTACTGTTTTCTGACACCGGTGCCGTTCCACAGGCAGTCAGAAGAAAGACCAGACTCAGCATGCTCACAATGACGAGCAGGCGTTTGAATTGACGATTTTTCACAAATAATCCCTCTCTTAATCTCAACATGGTCAAATGACCTCGATATCTTCGTTCAGGATGCCCGCCAACCGCATGACATGTATCAGGTTCTTCTTTGTCTCAGCCATATCAAGCTGATTAGCGGACTTACGCGCGATAACCAAAAAATCAGTCTGGGGATCAATCTCAGGCTTTAGCTCCAACAGACTCTGGCGAATATAGCGTTTTATCTGATTACGCATGACGGCAGTGTGGCCGACTTTTTTGCCTACAGAGATGCCCACCCGAAAATGCGGTTGATCGCGTTTCATGTGATAGATCACAAAATTACGATTGGCAACCGAATCACCATGGTCAAACACATTTTGAAATTCAACTTCTTTTTTGATCCGATATGACTTGCGCAATGATGCTCCCTCACAATCTGGTTCTAAGTATACAAGATGACAAGATGTTTTCCTATATGTATCAGCGGCTAACGACAGGTTTCTTTTCAGCCCGCTAAACAGCCTCATAAACGCAAATGAACGACAACGACCAACAATCGGGTCATTGCCGTTCATTGGTTGTGACGTGTCAGCGCATGGGTTAACCGCGGTGCCGGGTCATTCATGAAAAAATGCGGGCAAGCGTTTTCGGTGACTGCCTTTGCTGTGCTAATTAGTCGCTTGGTGATGGTGCGAGTGGTTCAAGAACGTACCGATTGATTGCAGAAGATGCGCGCTCTTAGCAGGGCTGCCTTTTGCAACTGTTGACGGCTCCGAAACGCGCTCTCCAGCGCAGAAACCTGCGTATAAGGACCTCTGAACCCCAATGGCCAAAACCCGGCCGACCAATTACGGCTCCGAAACGCGCTCTCCAGCGCAGAAACCTGCGTATAAGGACCTCAGACCCCAATGGCCAAAACCCAGCCATTGGGGTCTGAGGCCACTTATACTCCGGTTTCTAACCGCGCTGGTTCGCGCTCTGCTCTAAAAAAAACCACTGACGCGGTCAGTGGCTTAGGCAGATAATACTTTACGTCCTTTAGCGCGACGGCGTGCTAAAACTTTGCGGCCGTTCTTTGTGCTCATCCGCTTCATGAAACCATGAACACGTTCGCGGTGACGTTTCTTTGGTTGGAAAGTCCGCTTGGTTGTCATTGACGACACCTCCTAGTTAAAACCGATTTATCTTATTAAGATGACTTGCATTATCAGACATCATCCGAGTTTACACGAGGAAGCAAGCCGCGTCAAGGCTTTTTCACTGACATCGTACATCTTTGTCGATCGCAAGCGATATTGTCTTAAGTAAGCAGTTAGCCAAAGTGTCACAAAATCTGTAACCTCTTAGAAGAATACATCTAGGAGGAATCACATGAAGAAGGTTGTCTTAACGATGAGAGAAGAAGAACGTTACCGAGTTATCAAAGCAGTGGTTAATGGTAAAACCTCAATTCAACGCGCAGCAGTCAGGCTCAAACGTTCAGAGCGAACCATTTACCGTTTAATCCAACTATACAAGCATCAGGGCAAAGACGGTTTTATCCATGGCAACGCTGGTCGTGAGCCTGCCAACAAACGCAATGCGCAACTTGAGCGCCAAATCATTCATCTGTACACAAATAAATATGCCGGGTTCAACATCGCCCATTTCCATGAATTTTTAACCACCGACGAGCAAATCACTATCTCCGAATCTTCACTCCGACTCTTATTCAGAAAAAAACAGATTCTTTCTCCTAAAGCGCACAAGGCCACCAAGCGTCGTGTCAAACGCGAGCTAAAAGCCAAAGAGAAAAAGGTGGAGCTACTTTCGAAACGTGACGAAGCTACCCTGTCAGCTATCGAAGCCGTTGAAAACATCAAAGCCCACCCAGAACGTCCTCGGAAACGTTACGCTGGCGAACTGGTTCAAATGGACGCTTCATGTGAACACTGGTTTGGCACTCAAAAAGCCACCTTACACGCCGCTATTGATGATCAATCCGGAAATGTTGTCGGCGGCTACTTTGCCCAACAAGAGACCCTGAGCGGTTACTATCATGTTTTTGCCCAAATCCTTCGCAATTATGGCGCTCCAGCTGAATTTCTAACTGACCGGCGAACCGTGTTTAACAGCAATAAAAAAGAGGGCTCACCTTCGACCGAGAACCCTCTCACACGCTTCGGTTATGCCTGCCAAACGCTTGGAACAGAACTTTTGGTCACCAGTGTTCCACAAGGTAAAGGCCGTATAGAACGGCTTCTGGAGACTTTTCAAGATCGGCTCACAAGTGAACTAAGGCTGCATAACGTCAACACAATCGCAGATGCCAATCGGTTTTTGGTCGGCTTTATTAAGCGCCACAACAACCGTTTCGCATCGCCCATTAAAAGTAACATGTCAGTATTTGAGAAGCAACTAACCCCAAAGGAAATTGACAATATCTTGATTATTGCCAATGAACGCAGCATCGGCCATGGCCACTGCATCCGCTTTGAAAACAAGCGCTATCTGCCACATCGAAATGGCGAGCTTATCTATTTACCGCCACACACCAAAGTACTAGTCATCAAGAGCTTTACTGGCAAGCTTTATATGACGACAGACGACGATCAGGTTTATGACCTCTTTTGCGTGCCAAGGGAGTATGCCTTCTCCGCTAAATTCGATCTAACACCGCCTGAACCCGCCACCCCTAAAAAAGCTAGGAAAGTCCCCGCTATAACGCATCCATGGCGTCGAGCAAACTATCGAGATTATCTTGATTCTCTAGGCCTCGACAGCGAACAAATCAAATGGCTGGTTAATGATCGTTATCCAGTTCGAAATTCACAAACAAGCCACGTCTAATCAGGATCATTTCGCGTCCAATTTTCGGACGCATGTTTTATGGAATTTACTGTCAAAGTCGAAAATCGCTTGACAGGCTTTTTCACTGACATCGTACATCTTTTTAGGATTTGAACTGGGTCAGTTGCAGCAATCGGGTTTGTGGATAACTTGTGTGTTGTTAAAATACAAAGCTTATTTCATGCACAGGCTGCGCACAAGTAATTTGCAAGTTCACATCCATGTTTATAGAGTTATCCACAGGCTGTAAATCGCCTGTTCATATCTTGTGAAACACTTACGGCTACAAGGTTTTGGTTCCACAGACAAATTGTGTATAACTTGCAATTTGGGGATTTTGGCTTTAATCATCCTCAGCCTTGGGGATAATTTGTTCGCACCCTGTTTCTTTTTCACTTTTTTGTTTGTGGAAAACTGTGATTTCTGTGGAAAACTCCTTTCTGCAATGCTAAACTTATTTTTGCAGAACATTTTTGGCCCTAACCGAAAATCCATGATCTAGCTAAGCTGATTCGCCTAAATGATGCCGTTATCTCGCTTATTGCGGCGTTTGGGTAACTGATTGGCTTTACCTAAATCGAAACTAGTGTACACTTATCCACCTGTCGACAACTTTTGCGGTTGCCTTGGCTTTTTGTGCGCTAATCATTATGTTTGACTACCATCAATGTTGGCTATCGGTTTTGGGACGCCGATGCCAACCGTTATTAGAGGAGGGGCGTTTATGCCCAATTTAGAGGAGCTTTGGGCTTACCTGAATGATAAATTCCGTGAAGAGTTGACCCCAGTCGGTTACAGCACATGGATTCAAACAGCCAAGCCGGTCAAATTGACCCAAGATAAACTCGAAATCGAAGTACCTGCATCTTTGCACAAGGCCTACTGGGAGAAAAATCTGGTTACCAAAGTGGTGGAAGGCGTCTATGAGTTTGCCCAATTAGAAGTCGATCCTGTCATCATGACCAAAGACGAGTTGCAGCCCGCTTCCACGCATCAGCATCAAGTAACCGATGACGATGATGACCAACAACTCACCTTTAAGGCAAAAACGCATTTAAATCCGAAATATACTTTTGACCGCTTCGTGATTGGTAAAGGTAACCAAATGGCTCACGCGGCGGCTTTAGCAGTAGCTGAGGCGCCTGGTACGACTTACAACCCGCTGTTTATTTACGGCGGCGTTGGCTTGGGGAAGACGCATTTGATGCAGGCGATCGGGAATCTGGTCTTGGAAAATAATCCCGCTGCCAACATTAAATATGTCACCAGCGAGAATTTTGCCAATGACTTCATTAATTCCATCCAAACAAAACAGCAAGAACAATTTCGTCAAGAGTACCGAAATGTTGACTTGCTGTTGGTTGATGATATCCAATTCTTCGGTGACAAAGAAGCCACGCAAGAAGAGTTCTTCCATACATTTAATACATTGTACGAAAATATGAAGCAAATTGTCCTAACCAGTGATCGTCTGCCTAATGAGATTCCCAAGTTGCAGGAACGTCTGGTATCCCGCTTCAATAAAGGACTATCCGTTGACGTCACCCCGCCGGATCTTGAAACCCGTATCGCCATCTTACGCAATAAAGCCAATGCAGAAGATCTCAGTATTCCGGATGACACGCTTTCTTACATTGCTGGGCAAATTGAAAGTAACGTCCGTGATCTTGAAGGGGCGCTGGTTCGGGTTCAGGCTTTTTCAACGATGAAGAACGAGGACATCACAACCAGTTTAGCGGCAGATGCACTAAAAGCCCTTAAACTCGATGATCGTAGCGGACAACTCACCATTCCGCAGATTCTCGATGCGGTCGCCAAATATTTTCAAGTCACCGTTCAGGATCTAAAAGGCAAAAAGCGGGTTAAACAAATTGTCATTCCCCGGCAAATCGCCATGTACTTAGCACGCGAGATGACCGACAATAGCTTACCGAAAATCGGCCAGGAAATTGGCGGAAAAGATCACACGACTGTCATTCACGCCCACGAAAAAATCATGGCTGCCATGACCACCAACGAAGATTTAAAAGCACATGTGGTCGAACTCCGCAATATCCTGAAAAATCGTGGTTAATCCACTTGTGGACAACTGCCAGAAACAGAACTTTTTGTCCCTATCACTTATCCACAGGTGCATAACTTCATGATTTGCTGTTCCGCAAAGTTATCCACAGTTTGAACACGCCCTATTACTATTACTCTAAAAGCTTTATATTATATATATAAAACGACGTACAGGAGGCTCTTATGAAATTTACGATTACCCGATCCACATTCTTGAAAACCTTGAATGATGTTTCCCGGGCTATTTCAACCAAAACCACGATCCCGATTTTGACAGGGTTAAAAATCGTGCTCAATGATACTGGACTAGTGCTGACCGGTAGTGATGCTGACATTTCGATTGAGTCAACCATTAACGCTGCTGATGAAAGTAACGATTTACAAATCGGCAGCACTGGTGAAATTGTGTTACCAGCGCGCTTCTTCAGCGAAATCGTTAAACGGCTGCCAGAAAGCACCATGACAGTAGAAGTAAAGGACAATTTTCAGACGGTCATTACTTCAGGAGCTTCCGAGTTTACGATTCGTGGAGAAGATGCGAACAATTATCCGCGTCTACCGGAAATTACCGCAGATGAAGCCTTATCTGTTCCGGCTGATGTCTTACGCCAACTGATTAACCAAACCGTTATCGCCGTATCCAATCAGGAAAGTCGGCCAATTCTGACCGGGGTGCATTTAACGATTACCGGCGATCAACTCGTTGCCGTTGCGACCGATTCGCATCGGTTATCGCAACGTACTCTGACATTACCAGCAGCAAGTAATATCGATTACGACATCATCATTCCCGGTAAAAGTCTGACAGAACTAAGTCGCATGTTAGGTGACGATGTGACTAAAATCGAAATTCGCATTGCCGAGAATCAGGTATTATTTGTATTTGGACAAACCGCCTTTTATTCGCGGTTGCTTGAAGGCAATTATCCAGACACAAGTCGACTTATCCCAACGTCCAGCAATACGCAAGCCGAATTCGATGCGCCGGCACTGCTGGCTTCCATTCAGCGGGCGAGCTTGCTGAGTCACGAAAGCAGCAATAACGTGGTGCGTTTAGTCCTCAACATTGGCGAGCAAAGAGCAACCATCTATGGTAATTCGCCAGATGTCGGGAATGTCGAAGAAGTCTTAAGCTTTAACAAGCTGACCGGTCAGGATCTGGAAATCTCCTTCAACCCTGATTACATGAAGGACGCGCTGCAAGGCTTTGGCCAAACAGCGATTGAAGTTGACTTTACGGCACCGCTGCGGCCATTCACCTTGGTTCCAACCGAAGATAAAGAGAAGTTTATTCAGTTGATTACGCCGGTGCGGACGTTCTAAGCAATAGAAAAACGCAAATACAGAGCCAATTAAAAAAGATTCTAGAGCGCGGTGAAAAGCTCTGGAATCTTTTTTATTGCTTTCAACGCTGTGATCAAGGTCGGTGTGTTGTATTTCAACAGGTAATCATCAACCGACCAAAATGCTTTGACAAGTTGATCCATACCAAGGTGTTATACCCAGAATCACGCTAACCATTAGCGTATCAAATATATTCCTGCAACTCTGAGTGTCAGCTCGAGACACTTATCACCTAAAAACGGCTTTAGGCTAGGCTAAAAACGATAAAACTAAAAATTTGGCTGTTTTTGGGCTTTCTAAGTGTTTTTAGTCTAGGGGGGCGTCTTAGGCTCAAATTGCCTCAGAGCCGCTTAAATGCCCGTTTTGAATTGTTTTTTACTTGGTATAAGGGTATAATTAATTTGTGTTCGTTAGCGGCAAATCACCGTTTCTGGTGGTTTGCCGATACATTTCGGATTGGAGGGCGACGACGATGACAACCATCAAGATCACCACCGCATTTTTGACATTGGGCCAGTTTCTGAAAGAGGCAGGTTTGATTGATAGCGGCGGTGCGGCTAAGTGGTATTTGGGTGAGCACCCGGTAACCGTGAACGGGGCAGCTGAAGACCGTCGTGGCCGGAAGCTGTATCCGCATGATCAGATTAAAGTTGCCGATCAGACCTATGTGATCGTGAGCGCATGAAGCTGGATCATTTAACGTTAAAAAACTATCGCAATTACGCAACGGTCGATACGGCATTTTCACCGGAGATCAATGTTTTGATCGGTGAAAATGCGCAAGGCAAGACGAATCTGCTTGAAGCGATTTATGTATTGGCGTTAGCGCGCAGCCATCGGACCAACAATGATAAAGAGTTGATTCGCTTTGGCAGTGATTTTGCGCGCGTCTCCGGTCAGATCAGTCGCCAAAGCGGGACGCATCAGCTGGAATTAATTATTAGTCATCAAGGTAAGCGGGCGCGGATTGATCGGATCGAACAGTCAAAACTGTCGCAATACTTAGGGCATTTTAATGTCATTTTGTTTGCACCGGAAGATTTGGCGATTGTCAAAGGCAGTCCGGCTGGGCGGCGACGGTTTATCGACATGGAATTTGGCCAGATGAGTCCCAAGTATCTTTATAATCTGAGCCAATACAAAACGTTTCTAAAACAGCGAAACGCATACTTAAAACAGCTGAAATACCATCAAGCCAAGGATCTTGTGTATTTAGACGTTTTGACTGATTCGTTGGCGGCGTTTGGAGCCGAGCTGATCACGGCGCGGGCAAAATTGCTGCAGACCATGTCGGATTATGCGGCTGCCATTCAACAAGACATTACCAAGGGACGCGAAAAGTTGCAGTTTGCTTATCAGACTCAGGTTGCTGCGGATCTTCGACAAGATAGTGAACAAGTCTATGAAGCATTAGGTGCCTTGTTTGCAAAGCAGCAGTCGCGGGAAATCGAGCAAGGCACCAGTTTGGTCGGGCCGCATCGCGATGATGTTTTGTTTATTGTCAATGATAAGGATGTTGCTAATTTCGGTAGCCAAGGCCAGCAGCGCACCACGGCTTTGGCAGTTAAGTTAGCCGAAATCGACTTAATGAAGGATCAGACAGGCGAATATCCGGTTTTGTTACTGGATGATGTTTTGTCTGAACTTGACGCTATTCGCCAGACCCATTTATTGAAGGCCATTCAAGCCAAGGTTCAGACGTTTCTGACAACGACCAGTCTGGATGGCATTCAAAAGGAAATCATCACGGCGCCCGCTATTTTTCAGGTGCAGGATGGCGTTTTGACGAAGCAGGCGTGAGCAACTGTAAACGATACGAGGAGGATAACCAGTGACGGACAAGAAAGAATCGGCCGAAGAAAAGAAAGAAGAACTGGCAGCAGAATATGATGCTAGTCAAATTCAGGTGCTGTCAGGACTCGAAGCGGTTCGCAAGCGCCCAGGAATGTACATCGGCTCAACTAGCAGTCAAGGATTGCATCATTTAGTTTGGGAAATCATTGATAACGGGATTGACGAAGCGTTGGCTGGGTTTGCAACGCGAATTGAAGTTGAAGTCAACCCGGATAACAGTGTGACCGTTACCGATGATGGCCGCGGGATTCCTGTCGACATTCAGGCAAAAACCGGTCGTCCGGCACTTGAGACGGTTTATACGGTTTTGCATGCCGGTGGTAAGTTTGGCGGTGGCGGCTATAAGGTCTCCGGCGGTTTGCATGGTGTCGGCGCTTCGGTTGTCAATGCGCTATCAACGAATCTGGATGTGACGGTTGTTCGCGGCGGCAAGCGGTATTACATCGACTTTGTGCGCGGCAAGGTTAACACGCCGATGAAAGAACTTGGCCCGGCACCGGAGCATGAGCATGGGACCAAGGTCCATTTTCAGCCGGATCCGGATATTTTCACGGAAACCACAACGTTTGATGATAAAGTCCTGACAACGCGGATTCGTGAGTTGGCCTTTTTGAATAAGGGGCTTAAGCTGACGTTTACTGATAAGCGTGCGGCGACTCATGAAAAGCTGGTGTTTCATTATGAAGGCGGCTTGAAATCTTATGTTGATTTCCTGACGAAGAAGAAAGAAAACCTGCTGCAGGAACCGATTTATGTGGAAGGTCAGGATAAAGGCATTACGGTTGAAGTCGCGCTGCAGTATACGAATGACTATCACAGCACGCTGTTGACGTTTGCCAATAACATTCACACTTACGAAGGCGGCACGCACGAAACCGGGTTTAAGACGGCCTTGACGCGGGTGATTAATGATTATGCCCGGCGTTCCGGTGCACTTAAAGACAGCGATGATCCGCTCAGTGGGGATGACGTTCGGGAAGGCTTAACCGCAGTTGTTTCGGTCAAGCATCCTGATCCGCAGTTTGAAGGCCAGACCAAGACCAAACTGGGGAACTCGGATGCCCGCACGGTGGTTGATCGTACCTTCTCCGATCACTTCAATAAATTTCTTATGGAACATCCGGCTGACGGCAAGCTCATTATTGACAAGGCCATGCTTGCCAGCAAAGCTCGCTTAGCTGCTAAACGGGCGCGTGAAGTAACGCGTAAGAAGAGCGGCTTGGAAATCTCCAATCTGCCAGGGAAGTTAGCTGACAACACCAGTAAAGATCCGGAAATTTCCGAATTGTTCATTGTCGAAGGGGATTCCGCGGGCGGTTCGGCTAAGTCGGGACGCAGCCGGCTGACCCAAGCGATTTTGCCAATTCGCGGGAAGATTCTGAATGTTGAAAAAGCATCCATGGAACGTATTTTGGCCAACGAAGAAATCAGAACGTTATTCACGGCGATGGGCACCGGTTTTGGTCAGGACTTTGACATTAGCAAGGCCCGTTATCACAAGTTGATCATCATGACCGATGCCGATGTCGATGGCGCCCATATTCGGACGTTGTTGCTGACGCTGATTTATCGCTACATGCGGCCGGTGCTTGATGCTGGCTACGTGTACATCGCCCAGCCGCCGTTGTATCGCCTGCGTCAAGGTAAAATGATGCGTTACATCGATTCCGATGAAGAGCTACAGGATATTCTGGGGCAACTGCCGCCTAGTCCGAAGCCGGATATTCAACGGTACAAAGGGCTTGGTGAAATGGACGCCAGCCAGCTTTGGGAAACCACCATGGATCCTGACACGCGCCGGCTTTTACGGGTATCGCCAAAAGATGCTGAACAAGCAGATGGCATTTTTGAAATGCTGATGGGCGATCATGTTGAGCCGCGGCGGAAGTTTATCGAAGAAAATGCGGTCTTTGTTGATCCGAACAACATTGACGTATGATAGATCGCTTTTAGGATGCAGACAGGTAAAATGAGAACTTTTGAGAGGAGACTTTTCGCTTAATGGATGATCGCCAAGAAAGCCGGATTACGAATGTGAATCTCGGCGAAACAATGCGTAAATCATTCCTTGAATACGCGATGAGTGTCATTGTGGCGCGGGCATTGCCTGACGTACGTGATGGCCTCAAACCGGTTCAGCGCCGGATTCTGTATGGCATGAATGAACTCGGGGTCACACCGGATAAGCCATACAAGAAGAGTGCGCGGATCGTCGGGGATGTCATGGGGAAGTACCATCCGCATGGTGACAGCTCGATTTATGAAGGACTCGTCCGAATGGCGCAGGACTTTAGTTACCGGTATATGCTGGTTGACGGCCACGGGAACTTTGGCTCGGTTGACGGTGACGGTGCGGCGGCGATGCGTTACACCGAAGCCCGGATGAGTAAAATTGCCGTCGAAATGTTACGCGACATCAACAAAGACACGATTGATTTTCAGGATAATTACGATGGCACCGAAAAAGAACCGGTTGTTTTGCCAGCGCGCTTCCCGAATCTGCTGGTCAACGGTGCGACAGGGATTGCGGTTGGGATGACCACCAATATTCCGCCGCATAATCTGTCGGAAACGATTTCGGCCTTGCATGTGCTGATGGATCATCCTGATGCCACCACCGCTGACTTGATGCAGGCATTGCCGGGACCCGATTTTCCAACCGGTGGCGTTGTCATGGGCAAGTCCGGTATTCGCCACGCATACGAAACCGGTCGCGGAACGATTGTGTTGCGTGGTAAAGTCGACGTTCAAACTGAAAAGTCCGGGCGCGAACGGATCGTTATTACCGAAATTCCATACATGGTTAACAAAGCCAAGATGGTGGAACGAATTGCCGATTTGGTCCATGAAAAGAAAATTGACGGCATTGTCACCTTGCGTGATGAATCCGATCGTGATGGGATGCGGATTGTCATTGATGTCCGCCGCGATGCCAGTGCTTCGGTTATTTTGAATAATCTCTACAAACTGACACCGCTGCAAACCGGTTTTTCCTTCAACATGGTGGCGATTGTCAATGGTGCGCCAAAGGTATTGAGCCTGAAACAGATCCTGCAATATTATCTGGATCACCAGGAAAATGTCATTCGGCGGCGGACGCAATATGACCTGAAGAAGGCCAAGGCACGGGAACATATTCTTGAAGGCTTGCGAATTGCGCTTGATCATATCGATGAAATCATTACGATTATTCGCAGTTCCGAAACCGGCGATAAAGCTAAAGTCATCTTAATGGACAAGTTCAATCTGTCCGATAAGCAAAGTCAGGCCATCCTGGACATGCGGCTGGTGCGGTTGACCGGTCTGGAACGTGACAAGGTTGAAAGCGAGTATAAAGATGTGGAGGCAGCCATTGCCGACTACACCGATATTCTGGCTAAACCGGAACGTGTTCACCAGATTATTTATGATGAATTGCTCGATATTCAAAAGAAATTCGGTGACAAGCGCCGGACTGAACTGCTGGTCGGTGAAGTGCTGAGTCTTGAAGATGAAGATCTGATTGAGCAAGAAGATGTCGTGATTACCTTGAGTCACAACGGTTACGTTAAGCGCTTGGCAACCAGTGAATTCAAGACGCAAAATCGCGGTGGTCGCGGTATTCAAGGGATGAACGTCCATGACGATGATTTCGTCGAACACCTGATTTCCACGTCAACCCATGATGTTTTGCTCTTCTTCACCAACAAAGGCAAAGTTTACCGCAGCAAGGGTTATGAGATTCCAGAATACAGCCGGACAGCAAAAGGGATCCCGATCATTAACCTGTTAGGTGTTGGCGCGGGCGAAAAGATTCAGACAGTGATCAACGTCCACGAAGGCGACAATGATGATCGCTATTTATTCTTCGTCACCCAAAACGGTGTAGTTAAACGGACACCGGTCAAGGAATTTGCCAATATCCGCAGCAACGGTCTGATTGCGCTCAACTTGAAAGATCAAGATGAATTGAACAATGTCATTTTGACGTCTGGGCAGGATAACATCTTGATCGGCACGCACTTGGGTTACAGTGTGGCCTTTAAGGAACAGGATGTTCGGTCAATGGGTCGGACAGCCACCGGGGTTCGCGGCATTCGCCTTCGTGATCACGATTACGTGGTTGGCTCCGATATCCTTAAGCCAGATTCCGAAGTCTTTGTTATTTCCGAAAAAGGCTACGGTAAGCGCACAGCTGCCAAGGAATATCCGATTAAGGGTCGCGGCGGTAAAGGGATTAAGACCGCGAATATTACTGAGAAGAATGGTCCGCTGGCAGGGGTTACGACAGTTGACGGCACCGAAGATATTCTGGTGATGACAGACTCTGGGGTCATGATTCGCTTCAATATCCAAAATGTGTCGCAAACCGGCCGGGCAACACTAGGCGTTCGGTTGATTCGGGTCGACGATGATGCCAAGGTTGCAACCATGGCTAAGGTCGAACCGGAAAGCGACGATCCAGATGACAGCAGCAAACCGGATCAGCCAACCGATCCGCAAGCCGGACCAACTGATGCACATGCGCAACCGGCTGACGGGCAGTATGCAGGCAATGCCGATGAACAGGTTAACAAACTGTTAGATCGTTCGGAGACTGATAAACCTGCACCTGATGATGGCGATGAAGCCTAACTGAACCAAGATGCGTTGAAGCGTCAATGAAAATACCGTTCGAATGGGTAGTTTGCCAGTTCGAACGGTATTTTTGTGCCTCGTTTTTCACGCGGCTCGTAGCTTGCTCCCCAAAATTTTTGATCGCTAATCCATTTACGTTAAACATCATAGTTTTGACATAATGTATAGCAGACAGTGAAAAATAGAGCGATGAGATTTGAGGGGAAGAGTTATCATGTTAAACAATGTGAGTTTAACCGGCCGTCTGACGAAGGAACCAGAAGTGTTTAAAACTGCTGCTGATTTGGAACCAGTGCGCTTTACGTTGGTAGTGTGAGCAATTTTAGTTGAAAAGCACAAAATAAATATAATGATTTTTAGTTATTTTTTCTTTTAACCATATGATAAAACACCGCTGCAGCGATTCCACCTATCATAAGGCTAACAACGAGCGCAACAGGGTTTAACCAGTTGTTTGGACTGACGAAGATGTTACCATATAAATAGATCAGGATTGAAAATAAAATAAATATACCAATAACGGAATTTTTGTTTTTTGCATTTTTCATAGTGTTTAATCTCCCTTATTAGACTGTAATATGTATTATAAAGATTTTTTTGGAAAGAAAAGCGTTTACAATATTTTATTAAGATGTTAGATTAATACATAGGAAAACTAGTTTTCTAAAAAATAAAGAAATGGAGCGAATATGATGACGACAACTCTTAGTTTGTACGATGCCTTAGGTGAGGATCAACTCCAAGGTATCAATGGTGGCCGTGGTAAATGCTCAGCGAACGAAGCTAATAAAGCAATGGGAAATGCTTTTGTTGGCGGGTTCGTTGGTGGACTTCCCGGTGGATTCCTCACCGCTCTGGGCGCAGGTGGAGCAGGTGGTTTAGCTACGGGAGCGGGTTACTGGGCGACATGCTGGTGGTAAGGTAGTAGACCTGCCGGATGCGAAAAAGCTGACACGTATTTGTGTCAGCTTTTTTAGAAGAATGATTAAAAAATTCAAAAGGAGTGAAACTCAAATGAAAAAAATCATTAAACTTGCAATGGCTGGATTTATCGGAATAATAACCTTTACTCTACTGTTGAATCCTATAAGGGTATCTGCACACGAAGATGCCGACATACCCCAGGTAACAGAAAAAGAATATTTAAACAATATAAATGGTGTGAAGCAGATTGACTCTGATCAGTACTTGGAATTAGTCAATAGTGGGGATGCTTCTTCTGATTTTGTCGTTTATTTTGGTTTTAAGGAGTGCCCATACTGTCGAGCAGTTTCTCGTACGCTGAAGCAGTTTATAAGTGAGGCTAAGCACCCAATATACTATATGAATATGGACGAGAGTTTCACGGAGACGACAGCTGATGACTATAAACAAATTCTGGAATCACTCAGTCCGTTTAAGTTTCATGGAACACCAACTTTCGCTTATTTCCATAATAACAAGATACGTAATATGTTAGTTGGATATCCAATTACACTTCAGCAATTCACGCAAACAGAAGTAAGCGTTCTGAATAAGCAACAATAATTATGCTGGGTGGTATGAAAGGCTCACTGGAAATATAGATTTTGACATTGACTTTTGTTTTCTTGATTATTTAGGTTCTCAGTTGGTCTCAAGATCTGTGCTAAGGTTATTGCTTAATTCTTTAGAACCGTTTCAAAACTACGTGGGTTGCATCAGCATGTAAATTAGTATGGTCAATCATGCGACTGAATTGATCTAACGTATAAGCGGGCATCGTAATCCCTCCAAAAATTGAATTCGCTTACATCCAGCATAGCACGTTTTGCGTAATGTATAGCAGACAGTGAAAAATAGCACGATGAGATTTGAGGGGGAGAGTTATCATGTTAAACAATGTGAGTTTAACCGGCCGTCTGACGAAGGAACCAGAAGTGTTTAAAACTGCTGCTGATTTGGAACTAGTACGCTTTACGTTAGCGGTGGATCGGGTTTTTAAAAGTAAAACCGGACAACGGGAAACCGATTTTATTGAGTGCGTGATCTTTGGCAAACGCGCACTGACATTTGCCAGCTCGACAACAAAAGGCTCGTTGATCGGGATTGCCGGCCGAATCAGCAATAATCATTTCGAGAATAAACAAGGCGAACAGCAGTGGCGGACTTCGGTAGTCGTCGATAATTTTGCCTGGCTGGAGTCGCGTGCCATGACCGAGAGTCGGCGTAGTGGCTCCATGCAAGCGACCGGAACTGACGGTATGCCACCGGGGGCACCAGCTGAACCGGCAGAAATTGCTACGGATGATTTACCGTTTTAGTAGTAGTAATCGCCGGAGATTTATGCTACAATTTTAACTCGTGAGTATCCGGCTATTTTTGTAGCCTTATTACTCCTTGCTCCGGCAAACGACCGGGGCCTAAAGTCCACAAGGAGGTGAATCGTCATGGCTGAAACCAAATATGAAGTCACTTACATCATTCGTCCGGATCTGGATGAAGCTGCAAAGACCGAATTGGTTGAACGTTTTGACAATATTTTGAAGGAAAATGGTGCCAGCATCATTGATTCCAAGGATTGGCAAAAGCGTAAGCTCGCATATGAGATCAACAAGTACAACGAAGGTCTCTATCATATCGTGAACTTGTCTGCAGAAGATGACAAAGCGATCAATGAATTTGATCGTCTTGCCAAGATCAACAATGATATTCTGCGTCACATGATCGTGAAGCGGGAAGACTAATTGTAACTTTTTGAAAGGGGCGCTACGGCATGCTTAACAGTGTTGCATTGACAGGTCGTTTAACCAGAGATGTTGACTTGCGCTATACGCAAAGTGGGACAGCTGTCGGTTCATTCACTTTGGCCGTTGATCGCCAGTTCCGCAGTGCAAACGGCGAACGGGAAACCGACTTCATTAATTGTGTGATCTGGCGTAAGTCAGCGGAGAATTTCGCTAACTTCACCAAGAAGGGATCATTGGTTGGTGTTGAAGGTCACATTCAAACACGTACTTACGATAATGCGCAAGGACAGAAAGTTTATGTGACTGAAGTTGTCGTTGAAAACTTTGCGTTACTGGAGTCACGGGCAACCACCCAACAGCGGCCATCCGAACCTGCTAATCCTGCAGGTCAGGGAAATCAGAACTATGGCGGGGGACAGCAGTTTGGCAACAACCAGCCGCAAAATCCGCCTAGCTTTGGCTCTCAAGGCGCCCCAAGTAATGCACCATCATCGAATCCGGGACAAAACCCGGCAGCAGGTCAGAACCAAGGTAACAACGGTAATGCTGCTAATCCTGATCCATTTGCCAATAACGGCAAACCGATCGACATTTCCGATGATGATCTGCCATTCTAACGTTTGACTTTTGGTCATACTATCTAGGGTAAGGGATGCATATTAACCCCCTTACTCGCTTGGAATCTTTGATAGAGAAGGAGGAATTCTCATGGCACAACAACGCCGTGGTGGCCGTCGTCGTCGTAAAGTCGACTTCATCGCCGCAAACCACATCGAATACATCGATTATAAAGACACGAATTTGTTGGATCGGTTCATCTCAGAACGAGGCAAGATTTTGCCACGTCGGGTAACCGGCACCAGCGCTAAGAACCAACGTAAGCTGACGATCGCAATCAAGCGAGCGCGGATTATGGGTCTTCTGCCATTTGTTTCAGAAGACTAATCAAGTATTTAAAAAGGATGTTCCCGCTAAAAAGCAGGAGCATCCTTTTTTTGGTGAGCGCGAGCCGGCGCGGGTAGGTATCGGAGTGTAAGCGGCCTTGAGCGTGATGGCCGGGCTTTGGCCATTGCGCTCAAGGTCCTTACACGCAGATCCCTGCGCCGGGGAGCGCGTTATGGGCGTAAACCAGAACATAAGCGGCCTTGAGCGTGATGGCCGGGCTTTGGCCATTGCGCCCAAGGTCCTTACACGCAGGCTTCTGGGCTGGCGAACGCGTTATGAGCGTAAACCAGAACATAAGCGGCCTTGAGCGTGATGGCCGGGCTTTGGCCATTGCGCCTAAGGTCCTTACACGCAGACTTCTGCGCTGGCGAACGCGTTATGGAAAAATTTAAATTATTTTAACTGGGCTAACATTGCCTGATTGAATTCCGGCAAGTCATCTGGTGTCCGGCTGGTGACCAAGTTGTGGTCCACAACAACCGGTTCATTTTTGACAATCGCACCTGCGTAGTACAAGTCTGGACGAACCGTGGTGTAAGCTGTCATCGTCCGCCCCTTGGTTAAACCAGTCTGAATGAAGAACTGCGGGCCGTGGCAGATGGCGAAAACCGGTTTGTCATCTAACAAGAATGCTTTGACAAAGTTAACGAACCGATCGTCAGCACGGAGCTCATCTGGTGAGAACCCGCCTGGTAGCAGCAAACCATCAAAGTCTTCAGGTTTAACATCGGTAATCGTTGTGTCAATGGTTGCCGTTGCACCATGCTTACCGGTAATTTGTTTACCTGCTTGTGTTTCAATCAAGGTCACATCATGCCCCTGATCTTTCAAAGCCTTAACTGGTGAAGTCAGTTCTGCATCTTCAAAGTTATCGGTAACGAGTACAGCAATTTTTGCCATCGAAATAGCTCCTTTCAAGATATATTACTAATTTAGTTTAACGGATTGAAAGAATTCATGCAAAATATAGAAATATTAATGAATATCGAACGTCTGGCAGAACGAGATGCTTGTTATGGCAAACATGCGTTATTTTGGGAAGGCGTTAAGAACAAACGATAGCTAATATATCAGTGTTCGGTAGTGCTTCAATTGCATATAAAATCACAAGCTTATCGTTATATAAAAATTTGATTTGGTTCTACAATAACGGTGATCAGGAGGACAAAATGGTATCATATTAGGATTTTGATTATCAGAGGTGATCAAAATGGGGCTCACATTAGCGACGGTTCCACTAGCGGTTACGAATTTATCGCGGATGCAGTTTGCGGTGACCGCCATCACGCATTTTCTGTTTGTCACAACGACTGTCGGCATGTTGCTGACAACCATGATTTTTGAATTTTTATATGCCTATGGCCGTGGGGATACGGAAAAGTTCGGTCGGTTGACGCTGTTCTTTAGCCGAATCTTCTTCTTTAGTTTCGGTACTGGCGTTGTGACCGGGTTGATTATGGAATTTCAGTTTGGGATGAATTGGTCGGCATTCACACGGTTGATGGGCGATGTCGCTGGGGTATCGTTGGCGATTGAAAGTATGATTTCGTTCTTCATTGAGTCGACCATCATTGGCTTATGGCGGTTTACTTGGGGTAAATTGCCAAAGCGCGCCCATGCTTGGTTAGGTGTTGGCATGTTAGGGGCATCGCTGTTTTCAGTGGTTTGGATTATTGCAATTAATGCCTTCATGCAGAATCCGTATGGCTTTCACTTGGAAAACGGCCGCGCGCGGTTGAATAGTTTGATTACGTTGCTACAGAATCCGCAGTACCAGCCGGAATTTTTGCATGTTTTGTTTGCCATTCTGATCACCGGCGGCTTTGTTACAGCAGGCGTTTCTGCTTGGCAGATTCTGCATAAACGGGATACAGCGGCGTTTAAAATTGCCGTGCAGATCGGGTTGCTCATCGCGTTGCCAGCTGCCTTTTTACAACCGGCTCAAGGCGATGATCAAGGAGCCGCCACGGCAGCGTTGCAACCCATGAAGTTTACGGCGATTGAAGGGCGCTACAACACGGAAGGCAGCGCCACAACTGGGGCACCATGGGCAATGGCAGCTTTGATCAATGAAAAGGATCGGACGGTTAAGGCAGTTTCTATTCCGAATTTAGGCACTTATTTTGGGAAGAATACTTTTACCGGAGCTATGCCGGGGATGAACGCGGTTGCTAAGATGTACCACGCGAAGTTCGATAAGACAGTTGCTAAGTCTTACGATGGGCAGATGAATTATTATCCGCCAGTCACTTTGCTGTTTTGGACGATGCATCTCATGGTTTACGCGGGCTATTTCTTCACGATGTTTGCTCTTTTTGCCACGATTATGTTGCATCGGCGCAAGTCTGGCATTGAAGCTCACCCTAAGACGTTGCGCGCTTTGGGGTGGACATTATGGCTGCCGTACCTGACGTTTACTTCTGGCTGGATTGTGGCTGAAGTCGGCCGTTATCCGTTCGTGGTTTATGGTTTGTTGACGCAATACGATGCAGTTTCGCCAAGTCTCACGGTTACTGAAGCGGCAACGAGTCTAGCCATGTTTTTCGTTGCGGATGTGTTCCTGGTTAGCACCATGATTTATATTTCGCATCGAACGGTAACGCGCGGACTGCCGGAGATTGACGGTAATTATCTGGAAGAACACCAAATTCCGGATCCATTTGCCAAGGAGGCGTTCAGTCATGCCTAGTCTTTCGAATTTACAAGTCATTTTTCTTGGGATTATTGCCACTGAGCTGATGTTGTTCTTTGTACTTGATGGCGCTGACTTCGGGGCCGGAATGGCGACCTTCTTTGTGGGTGATGATTTAGCCAAGCGTCAACAAATCATGAAGGTAACCGGTCCGGTCTGGGGTGGTAACGAAACTTGGGCAGTTACTGCCTTTGCCGTGATGTTTGCGGCGTATCCGGGCTGGTATTCGGCATTAACATCCGGCTATTACCCGCTCATCTTCCTCATGTTGTTCTTTTTAATCTTTCGTGGGGTGGCGTTTGATTATCGCAATCAATGGCACAGTCGCCACTACAATCAGTTTTGGGACTGGGCACTGTTTGTTGGCAGTTTGATGCCGCCGTTTTTACTCGGGATCGTGTTTAGCTCGACAGTCAGCGGCGTACCGATTCGTAATGGCTTCGTCTATGCCGGGATGGGCGATATTCTGACCCCGTTTAGCCTATTGGGAGGTATTTTAGTCGTCTTGTTAAGCTTGAATGTCGGTTTGGCCCGCGTGATTAAAAAAGTCAAAAAAGACGTTGCGGTTCAGTTGACAGTGGCCTTGAAGCGCACGACTTGGGCACTTTATCTGGCGGTTGGCGTATTTGCGGTCTTGCTGCCATTTAACACGCGCTTCTTCACCAATCGGCCGGGTATCGTCTCACTCCTGTTGCTATTACTGATTGTGTTTCTTGGTGTTGAAACTTGGGCGATCCTCCGCCAGCGGCAACGGCTTGCGTTTTGGTTAAGCGTTGGAACGATGGCCAGCTTTATTTACACGATTTTCCTTGGCGTCTTTCCAACCTTAATCGTTGGCCGCACACCGGGGACTTCGGTAACAGCCTTAAGCGCCACCAGCGGCCCAGTTTCGCTACTGTGGACGGCATGGTTATTTGGTTTCACCATCATATTAATGGTCGGACTACAAGCGACGGCCTATCATTTGATCAACAAATATTATCATGAACCGGCATCACCAATGGTTTAAGCGACACAACACCGCGTTCATGGCAAGGAGGCGCGAGGGATGAAGAAAATCTGGATCAACGTATTTTGGGGTCTGTTGGTGGTCAGTTTTTGGTTGTATCAAGTCTTTTGGCCGCTATTCTGGAACCCGATCAGTAAGTTCTATGGCATGGTCGTTTTATACAGCATTGCAGTTGTTGCATTAGGATTGGCGATTCGCGCAACGGTGAAAGGCTATGGACGACAAAAAGTTTGAATGAGAATTTTATTGACGTCAGCAAAAAAGGTCTCTAACTAAATAGCGGCCTTTTTGATAGCGTCACACAGCGGTATGTTAACCGAGTTGATAGTCCTTAACCTGACGATGCAAGTCTTTAAATTGTTGGCGATAATGCCAGACGACAATAAGGATAAGCAAGGTGAACAGCAGCAATGTAATATTGCTTCGCTCAATGCCGAATATGCCACCGGTTAGCCACTGAGCGGAGGTGGTTGGTACTGACCTGAAGAAAAGGTTTGTTTCGGAAAAGCCTAATACCGATGTGCCAAAGAGGATGCCTGCAGAGATGTGCCAAGTTGCATGAAATAGCACTGCAAAGCCAAATATTTCCGGAAAGGAGCCGGATTTCAGACATCAAAATACTACCCCAGTTTACAATTCAAGTGCAACACCCTGACGACTAGACCATAAAGGCCATGAAGACCTATTCTTGTTAGTGCTAGCTAAACAAGAAAGCAGGAATCTTCATGACCCACTCTCAGACTAACACCCACAAGCATTACCAACAACTCAGTTTTAGCGACCGTGCTACAATTCAGGCCCTTCAGGCTGCTGGTGACACCGCGACCGTGATTGCACAGAAGCTTCATCGCAGTAAAGCGACAATCTCACGAGAAATCACGCGTGGATCTGTAACTCAGCTCGACTCGAAGCGTCACTCGCATCAAGTCTATCTTGCGGAAACTGCCCAAGCCATGCACGACCGTAAACGCGATAGAACCGGTCACTACGCCTTTCTTAAGACCGGCCGTGCGTTCTTCAAGGCTCTCGCCAGGGAGCTTACTCGTAAGCCGCGCGTACACAGCGTTGATAGCTTCGTACACTTCTATCGCGACCAGGGCAAGGCTTGCCCTTCAACGACAACTGTGTATCGCTACATCGACGCCGGGCTGCTTGCGCTAGACAACATGACACTTCCCAAGAAGCTCCGACGCCGCATCAAAGGCTATAAGAACGCCCACAAGCGCAAGAATAAGAAGATATACGGCGACTCAATCGAGTTGCGTCCTGCGGCCGTGAATGACCGCACAGGCGTGGGACATTGGGAAGGCGACTTGGTCAAAGGTATTCGCTTAGCTGATGAGCCAGCATTAATGACGCTCACAGAACGGTACAGCCGGACTGAGATCATCGTCAAGATTCCTGACTATCATGCGGACACCTGCCTTAAAGCCTTGCAGGACACGATCGACGACTACGGGGCCAAGGAATTTGAGAGTATCACTTTTGACAATGGTTCCGAGTTTGCCAAGTTATCAGAGATTGTTGGAACCCAGATTTACTTCGCACATCCGTACTCGCCTTGGGAGCGTGGCACAAACGAGAACGCCAATGGACTGCTTAGGGAATTCTTCCCGAAAGGGAAGTCCCTCAGAGCAGTTACCCTGGTTGAAATTCAAGCAGTCCAATCCGCACTGAACCATCGTCCCAGACGTATTCTGAACTATCTTCGCCCATGCGATTACTACCGATGCATGGCGTAACAGCCTAGACCACTATCAAGAATTCGTTATCATCGTTGCACTTGACTTGAAAATTGAGGACATCAAAATACTAAACAGGAAAAGATTCAAACCGGCGTGCCAATCAGGCTCAAAGTTTACGGAATCAAATAAGACAACAAAAGAACCTTTATCCTTTACGGAACGAATAGATAAAGGTTCTTCTTTCAAGAAAGATGAAAGGGTGTAGTACCTTGGAAAATTTGATGAGGATTTCCCATTATTTGTACTCGTTTACCCCCTGTAGCAACTTGCTTAGGGAAATAGTTCGTCCCGTACAATAAATCTACCCCATTCTGCTTGTTTTTGGTGAAAGTTTATTTAAACGTCGCGAATTCGGCAATAATCGTTAAAGTTTCGCCTGAAATGACGTTTAATGGCCATTTCACGACGTTTATCTGTCAGCTATTGACAAATGCTGATAACCATTCGTATCATTTGGCAGGCGTATTTGATGCCGAGCGTGGGCGCTGATAGATGCCTGCAGTTGTTGCGGTGAAGCATCTGCCGGTACCCTCCAAATACGAACCAAGCCCATCAATCGATTGGAAGATTGACGTTCGCTAGATAGCCGAATCCATACATGATGCTAACTGAAAGCAGAGCAGAACAAGTGAGGCAAGTACCAAACTGAGACGTTGCCAAACATGAGAGGTTGGGAAAAGCTGCAGAATGAGGATCAGTATGATGACTGTCATTCTTGTTTCGAAGAGTGTAAATATAATTATTATGATAATTTTGAATATTTTTCAGGAACTAATCGTTTGTGATAGAGGTTGAATGTGTATAAGAAGATTCGGCAATTATAATAGACTGTCAGTTGCAATGATAGCTCTTGTTTGCTATCAATTGCCAATGTAAAAATACAGCGATAATCCCTGTAACGACAAGAATAGAAAAATCTTCAGAGGCCATATCTTGATACCGACTCTTTTTTTAACTATTTTGAATGGTAGATTTATCTAATGACTGAATAGTTTTTTGAAATTAATGAAATAGACAAAGGAGCGCTAGTTTGTGAAATATCAAGAAAGTTCCCTTATCAGAAGAAGCTTTTATATGCTCGTATTATATTTGTTGAGTCCATCACCCCTACTTTTTTTGCTGATCATGCCTTACACAAATAATGTAGTATCATCGCTTTCGCTGGCATTTGCGTGTGTTACGTCGAGTGTCGTAGTAATATATATAGCGTATAAATTGTTTCATAAATACACCAATCAAAAAATCATTCAGCGGGTTAAACTGAGAGATATTTTTTACGTGATTGGTGGCTATCTGACCATTTTAATTAGCAATGAAATCCTGACAACCTTGAATTATACGATTTATCAGCGGGTACAAACGTCAAATAATCAGGTCATTGAATCATCTCTGTTAAATCACAATCAACTTATGGTTATTCTTCTTGCTATTAACGTGATTGTATTGGGTCCAATCACGGAAGAATTGGTTTTCCGAGGAATCTTAATGCATTTATTCTTTAAGCAAAATCAGTTATTTTTTAAAGTGCTATTGAGTGCTCTCATATTTGCTTCTGCCCATGGTGGCGATACGATTATTGGATTCTTGATGTACGTTGTTAATGGAGCAGTGTTTGCAGTTGTCTACTTTAAGACTGGGAAAATACAAGACACGATCGCCCTTCATTTTGTTAACAATATTGTTGCGGTATCGACAATATTATTTCTGTAATTGGTAACTAGCTATTTTTAAATATATGAGGTTCAAATGGTACTCAAGCCAATACATACCAATACTTTAAAAGCGATTCATATGTCTAGGGATCTTAAATTTAAGGTTCTTAAAAATTCTTGAAATTCAACATTTTATTGACATTCAAATTTTATAAGAGTAAATTACACAATGTAAAATTTAGCTATACCTAAAATTTTGGGGGACAATTTTTATGCAACAGTTGGCAACTAACCGGTCGGAATAGAAACTTACGGAAAAGGATCTCATGATGGTATCTGGGGTTTAATGCAGGGAATTACCGGAATCGTCCCTAAAGGCTCTAAGTTCTGAGGATGGCCTTGTAGTCACCTTGTTGATGACGAGGCCATTTTCATATGTAGGTGAATAAATGAAAAAAGAACCATTAGCATCCAAGATCTTTGTTGTCGGGGTCGTCAGCTTCGGCTGGGCATTCATAGCACAGATAGTTCCAACTCTCATGGGTATGTTTGGTACTGATACCAACCTTTTGATTAAAGACCCTAAATAGTGCCTGGTGATTTAGGCTGCGGTTTCTGGCCGAATTTCAGTCACTTTATAGTTGATTTGATAATGCAGGCCACCCTGTTCGACCACAATAGAAATTGGTACAGAAAAAAGCTTAAGGAGGAGGTCGATATTTGCCAATGCAATC
>SKEL01000096.1_pt1 | contig 94754 bp, 79 predicted proteins | sample 4826741 | NCBI WGS metagenome assembly SKEL01 (sample SAMN11008810, study PRJNA524170) | human gut metagenome | biome: Human fecal sample; material: Feces; isolation source: fecal sample from pouch patient p33 | host: Homo sapiens | place: Israel: Tel-Aviv | collected 2016-03-22
TCCATATACCGTTCATTTTTTGTGTCTAACAACTTCTAGCAACCATTTATTTTAAGATCAACTTTATTCAATATACTTTTCAATTTTTTGTTATTAAATATCAATTTATTTTCGATAGTTTTCCTTACACATTCAATAATATATCCAACAAAATATGTACAAACAACTACAAAACCCAAATGTAAAACAAATTTATTACTATAATACCACATAGGAACTTTAAAAACTCTATCCCAGATTACATATCTAAAAACATTATGATCATGAATCAGTAATACTGGAAAAGCGCCTGTCGCCAACATATTAATACCTTTAATATATGGCATTTGAATATTCAAGAAAAGATAAAAAAGCGCATATCCTGCTACTAAATTAAAAATTGACGACTCATCACCAATATTTAATGCTATAAAATATGTTATTTTTTGTATAATAATAGACTCTGTTTGAATATAACTCAACGACAAACGCAAAGCATATACCGCAACGATTATCAAACATAACCAACACTTTTTGCTACATATTTTTAATGGATACTTTTTTAAATAACCAGATAAAAAGAAACATAAAACAAATAATAATAATTCACTAAATAAATTCTGATAATAGCCTGTTATAGACCCCATCATCTGTGTTCCAATCTGGAAAATAATCAGCAATATAACAAGCCATTTATTTTGAAACTGTGATATTCCCACCTGCACCTTTTTTAAAAAGGGCAATAATAAATAGAAAGCCAAATACGCAGCTGCGAATCCATGTGCATTCCCTATTATAGGGAAAAAACTTGCAAAAATCGTTTTACCCTCAACTTGCAAACCTAACCCCATGCTGACAAAAGTAAACAAAATTGAATAGAAAAATACCATGAGCCAAGTCTTACAAAATTTGGTAAATCTAAAATCTTGGTCTACCAAAAAGTACATACTAATTGCCAAAAAAGCATCAAAAGCAATTTTACCTGCCGGAATAAAGAAATTCGCTATTTCTCTGTTTATGCACGGATCCATTTCAACGGCTTTTCCATGTAAAACACAGTGATGAACAATCAACACTAGCATACACAATATGCGCAATAATTCTATGTTGCTTTTTCTTGCTTTACCCATAACATTACTCCTTGAATTACTTTTGTTCTTCAAAATTTAATCTCTCTTCTTCAACAACAAGCGGTCTGTTCATTACACGTTTATTAATATTTAATACGTATTCTCCTATAACGCCAATAAACAACAATTGAACAGCGCCAATTAAACACACCATAATCATGATAGGGGCAGTTCCCCATGGCATAGTATTCCAATTAGCAATTTTTATAATTAAATAAACAATTGCAACAATAATAGACACAAAAGCCGCAAAGGCACCAATAAAGGTTGCTATTCTCAATCCAACCTTCGTATAAGATGTAAAACTTAGCATTGCAGCATCATATAATGTCATAAAATTGTTAGAAGATTTTCCTGCTCTCCGTTTAGGCTGCTCATACTCCACCAATTTTCTTTTAAATCCATATTCTGCAACTATACCTCGAATAAATGGCATTGAATCATTTAACTGATTGAGCAAATGGATGAATGATTTATCATACAAGCCAAATCCCGTAAAATGCTCAATCATATCTACTTCTGAAAATTTATGAATCAATTTGTAGTAAATAGTCCGTGCTGTATATACGATCGGATTCTCTTTACTAGATGTTTTTACTCCACATACAATTTTATAACCATTTTCCCACTCGTGCACGAAAGTAGGAATCAGCTCAACAGGATCCTGAAAATCTGCGCAAATAGAAATTGTGCAATCTCCGCTTGTCTGACATAACCCATAAAATGGTGAATTAAATTGTCCAAAATTTGTCACGTTTAAAATCGCTTTAATTTTAGGATTACCTGCACACAATTCTTTAATCAGGCTTCTTGTTTTATCTTGTGAACAATTATCTATTATAACAATTTCATAATCATAGGCAGGAAGTTCTTTCGTAATCACTTCAATAACCGCCTGCGTAATAGGCACAATATTCTCTTCTTCATTATAGGTAGGTATCATTACACTAATTGTTTTCATCTTTTTCTCCAGTTTGTTCTACTCTCTTCTTCATCCAATCTATCGTTTCACGTATACCTTCTTCAAATGTATATCTAGGCTCAAATCCCGTATCATTCTTCAAATTTGCAATGTCTGCTTCTAAGTGCATAACTTGATTCTGATAATAGGGCAGTTCCCCAAATCCTATTTCCAAATTAGAATCAATTGTGTCTCTAATCACTTCAATATACTGACGCAATGTTCTTGTTTTTCCTGTTCCAAAACAATATATTTCGCCATCCTTACCGGACTCCGCCACTAACCGAAATGCTCTAGCAGCGTCTTTACTATATATATAGTCCCAAATCTGATCTCCATTTGTACATGACGGTTTTCTGCCTTCTAGCAGATTACGAATCACACTCATAACCATGGTATGATCTCCGTCAAATGGTCCATATAAACTTACGATTCTGCACCACTCATGCCTTATTCCCAAATTATTGCACATAACCCTGCTCATATGGCACGCTGCAAGCTTAGCTGCCCCATAGCCGTTATCCGGTCTGCACGGCATATCGGGGTGTAATACCCCTTGGACATGTCCAAACTCACTCTGACTCCCTGCACCAACAAATACTGAACAGCCTAATTTTTTTGCAGCTGATACCGCTTCCAATGTATATCCTACATTTTTATTCTGTTCCTGAACATCCAGCCTGCTATTTCCATATGTTCCATCCCATCCAAAATGATAGAATACGTCCACCTTGCCTTCCACATAATCAGAAAGATCTTTTATATTTTCCAAAGCACACTCTACCACAGTAACATTTTTCAATCTAGGAATTGCATCCAAACGTTTTGAATGAGGTCGTGCAACCGCAACGACCTCCCATCCATGATCACATAATTCTTGTATTAAAGATATTCCAACCGCTCCTGTCGGTCCCGTAATAATTGCTCTCATCTTATACCTCTGGCCACAACGGAATTAACATTATTTTTTCAAGTTCTTCTCTTGGCAAGAAAGGTGCCAGATCTTCCAGTGGAGGGCTCACCAATGTACCATCTTCCAGACGCTTCGTTGCTGATTTCGGTTCAAACTTCTGTTTTGTATCAACAAAAATTTCGCAGATGCAATAACCATCCATGCCTAACACTTTCTCCAACACGGATCCCATTTCTTTATTGGATTTTATGCTTACATATGGCATTCCATATGCCCATGCAATCTTCTCCATGCTTGGGAAACTAAGATCATGGCTCTCTGGTCCCACACCAATAGTTGTAAACTCTGGGAACAAATTACCCTGGGTCTGTCTCATTGAATGATATCCTTGATTATTTATGACAAAGATCTTAATTGGCAAATTGTGAAACACAATTGTTTGTAATTCCTGTAGATTCATCTGTATGCTTCCATCGCCGGACAAGCAGATAATTTCTTTCCTATCTTCTGCAAAGCATGCACCAATAGCAGCCGGTAAATCATACCCCATTGAAGCAGCACCGCTATTAATAATAAAACGTTGATCTTTTTTAATTACATAACCATGACTTCCAACAACACATGCGCTTCCATTTCCCACAACAGTAGTCTGTCCTTCAGGCAAACGCCGACTCAACTCTTTTATAAAGCAATAAACATTCGCAAACTCAGCATCCTTATAATGTTCAGGGCGTACCACAGGGTAATCTCTTTTCCAAGCCTGACAAATCGATTTCCATTCTGTATGTTGAACAACCTCCCGGTTTAACAATGCAGTATTCAACTTAACCAAAAAGTCTTTTGCATCTGCCTGAATAGGAAGTTCCACATGAATACTCGGTTTACGTAATTCTTCTTTATCAATATCCACCATTATAACAAAGGCTTCACGTGCCCAATTTTTCACGTTATACCCAACCTGTCTTACACCCAGTCGGCTACCAACCGATAAAATCAAATCACTATTTTGAATTGCCCAGTTTCCTGCGCGATCCCCCATCAGCCCCGCTCTTCCTACGTAACACGAATCCTCATCAGCAATTAAATCAATACTATCCCATCCCGTTACAACCGGAATATCCAGTTTCTTAACCAATTGCAAAAATTCCGGATGTGCACCAGCAATACGAATACCATTTCCCGCATTAATAACTGGTCTCTTAGCTTTATTAACAAGTTCAATCACTCTGTCAATCACGCTTTCAGAAACCTTTGGTGGAAGTGTTTCCTCAATTTCTGCTGGATTAAACTCTACAAAACTGTCTGTATCTATATATCCTCCTTGAATATCAAGCGGTATATCTAACCATACCGGACCTGGTCTTCCCGTCGTCGCAAGATAAAGAGCTTTATCAATATGATACTTTACCATCTTTGGGTTTGTAATCATTACCGCATACTTCGTCATATGTGCTACACAAGGAGTGATATCATATTCCTGATCTCCCATCGCTCTTACACCAATATTATTATATCTTGCTGTAGTAGCATAACGAACCTGACCTGAGATAATAAACATCGGAATCGAATCTAACCAAGCTCCCAATACACCTGTCAATGTATTGGTTCCTCCTGGTCCAGTCGTACAGCAAACCAGCGGCATTTCATTATACATTCTCACGTACCCTTCTGCTGCTATTGCTGCTGCCTGCTCATGTTGCACAAAGATATTCTTCAGACCTTCCTTATGCCCAAATGCTACATTGAGGTGCATCGCACCGCCTCCAGGAACAGTGAAATTATATTTTATTCCGCGCTCAACTAAATAATCCGCAATCCATTCTGCAATTTTTACCTTCATTTCTATTTCCCCCCAAAAAATTCATCAATCTGATCATCCATGCATTCACAGACACTCTGTCCTGCTAAATAGATCTTTGACCACTCCACAGTCTTTTCAATTGCATCCTCCACGCCCCAACGTGGTCTCCAACCAAATACGCGTTTAATCTTAGAGCAATCCAGCTTCAGGAAATTTGCCTCGTGTGGTCCGCCATCATACTGGTTTACCCACTTTAACTCCTCTCCCCACTTTTTGCAAAACAGATCTACTAGCTGTCCGGTAGTGACACAGTCCTTATCATCCGGTCCCACATTGTAAAAACCTGCATATTTCTTATCTTCATACTGTGCCTTTGCTATGGTAAGATAAATTGCCAGAGGCTCAAGTACATGCTGGTACGGTCTGGTCGAATGTGGGTTCCGCACAATAACATCCCGCTTTTTTTCTGCAGCTCTCACACAGTCTGGTACAATCCGGTCATTTGCAAAATCTCCACCGCCGATGACATTACCGGCACGTGCAGTAGACACAGCTACATCCATATCGCAATAAAATGAATGGATGTAGCTGTGTGTCACTAATTCTGAGCAGGATTTGCTGTTGGAATATGGATCATACCCATCCAGAGGTTCATTCTCACGATATCCCCACTCCCATTCCTTATTCTCATACACCTTGTCCGTTGTAACATTAAGAAACGACTTTACACAAGGATGCAGCCGCACACACTCACAGACATTCACCGTCCCCATGACATTCGTTTCATATGTGTACACCGGATCCTTATAAGAATCCCTCACGATTGGCTGCGCCGCAAGATGAAGCACAATTTCCGGCTCTGCTTCATCAAAAACACGCATCAGATGTTCTCTGTCCCTGATATCTCCAATCACAGAGTGCATCCGATCTTCTACCTGACACATCGAAAAAAGATTTGGGTTCGTCGGTGCTTCTAATGAATACCCCGTCACGTCAGCTCCCGCCTTGACAAGTATCCTGCACAACCATGATCCTTTAAATCCGGTATGTCCGGTTACAAGTACTTTTTTACCTCTGTAAAATTCTAACATTTATCTTGTCCACACCATCCAAGGTGCCTCTCCCTTATTTATTAACTCTTCCAGCTGTTCTTTCTCACGTTTGGTATCCATGCACTGCCAGTATCCGTTATGCTTGTACGCTTTTAACTGATCTTCTGCCGCCAGTCTTCTTAAAGGTTCCTGTTCAAATACAGTGTCATCTCCTTCAATATAATCGAAAATTTCAGGCTGTAATACCATATATCCTGCGTTGATTCTGGAACCATCCGCCTCTGATTTCTCACGGAACGCACGAATGGACTTGCTCTCACGGTCAATATCAAGCACGCCAAATCTCTGTCCTACATGTACTGCTGTGAGTGTAGCGATCTTTCCATGTTCCTGATGAAATTTTAACAGTTCCTGCATATTTACATCCGATACGCCATCCCCATAAGTAAGCATGAACGGCTCATTTCCAACATACGGCTGGATTCTCTTAATTCTGCCTCCCGTCATTGTATTAAGACCGGTATCTACGATAGTAACTTTCCATGGCTCCGCCACATTGTTATGTACCGTCATCTCTCCACCATTGCTGAAATCAAACGTGATATCGCTGTTGTGAAGATAATAATCTGCAAACCATTCTTTAATCACATGCTGTTTGTAACCTGCGCAAATAATAAACTCATTAAATCCATAGTACGAATACTCTTTCATAATGTGCCAGAGAATCGGCTTCCCGCCGATGTCAAGCATTGGTTTTGGCTTTAAATGGCTCTCCTCACTGATTCTGGTACCAAATCCCCCTGCCAATAATACTACTTTCATATCCTACTCCTTTTCTTATCATTCTTCATCCAGTCACATTCACGACTCACATAAGTACTAAATTATTCATGTATACTAAATTTTAGTATACATGACAAAATTACAGTTGGCAACCCCAAATACCGCAAATTCTGACTATCATGTGCATTTTTTGCGGTGCTTTTCTCTTCTCTTATACCAATTCCCGATAAAATCCCTGTACTGGCAGCAGATCCTCCGGCAATCCGTCAAACCACTTCAGGCACCCTGCTTTTCCCTCCTGCCTGCGTTCCTCCGGGATCACATAAGCTGATGAAACCCTGCACCGGACAGCAAGCGTGATAAAATGTGCCCTCTCCCTCTGGTCCGAAATTTCAGCTCTGTCCTGCTTTTCCAGGATTTCTACCACTTTTACAGACTCCATATCCGGAATTACTTTTTCTCCAAGTTCGCAAACTGCGGTCTTCTGGATGCGTTCCTCCATTGTCTCCATAAAACGGATACAGCCTCCCGGCACGTGCCAGCCCCTTCCACAATGCGGATCATCCCTCCATGCCAAAAGGATCTGTCCTCTCTCGTTCATCACAAGAAGATCCACATTGACAACCGGCATAAGCGTAGACGCAAACAAGAAAAGTTCCTCTCCAAGTCCTTTCTCCGGAGATATGTTATTTTCCTGCATTGCCTGTTTGAGTCTGTCAATTTCAGTTTTCATATTCATGTCTCCTCCAACAGTTCGCCATGCATCGGAATCACTGTATGATTCTCCACGACACTATTAAAATAGCCACTACAGCTCTCTACCGAATACATGATACAATCCATGATAACGTTATCAAACACATCATTGCAATAGGTTCCTTCGCCAAGATACACCCCCGCATAATGAGAACCTTCTATCACATTTCTGCAGATCACGTTCTCATAATCCGGTCGGAAATCTATGTCATCCTTTTCATTATCACTCTTTGCGTACCCAAGTTCGATTCCAAAAAAATGAAATTTCTCACTCTGCCCCTGATTATTGCCATCGATAAGATTACTGACATATAAATTACGCAGCGCCGTTCTTACCATTTTTATTCCGCCGCCATAATTTCCAACAATCGCATTATTCTGCAAAATGTTATATGCTGAATTATCCACAGACACCCCAGGTAGCTTTGCACATGCCGAGCCATCCTCCAGACGTCCGTATTCCGCAACAAAATCCAATTTGAGATCTCTTTCCATCTGTCTGGCACGTCTGCCGTTCTCACGGAACGTATTGCCATACACATAAGCCCCCAGTGTACCGTAATCCAGGCAGATCCCCTCTTTGTCATTCCATCCCACCGTATTTCCAGTAATGTATATCCGGTATGCGCCATCCAGATAAACGCCCGAAGAAGTATTATTTCTTATAAAATTATCCTGAATAATAATATCATGTGGATAAGTAGCTACGTATCGCATTCCTGTATCTCTCGGGAAATGCCTGTCCTCGTCAAATTGTTCCCAGATATCAGTTGCCCTCGTTTCTCTTACGCCTGTAAGTGTAATTCCTGCCATCCAGTTCGATGTTCCATAATTCCACTCAATTACGTTCTTCTCAATTCTGACATGATTTGATTCATTGCCAATGTAAATACCACCCTCTTTATTCTCCCGGAACTGGTTATCATGCAGATATATATAACTACAGTCGCCGCACAGAATCAATGGCTTCCCCAAGAGCCGTTCGATGCAGCACCCGTACACAGAAATATCTTTGCCATTATCCACGCAGATTCCATTCACTGCATTTTCAGCTATGGTCACATTTTCTATTACGATATCCTGCGCATCCGCAATCTCAAAAATATTTTTGACATTTTTCGAAACAAGCACCACACCGTTTCCGTTTATTTTTACATGGGAGGGCACATGGATAGTACTAACGACCTCCAGCCATCTCGCCCGAATATTGATTGTACACCCGGGATGTCTTTTCAAAAAACGTTCCAACTGTTTTGAATTTTTCCCCATGAAATTAACACTTTTATCATACACGCCCCTATCTATATTCTCTGCAAGTTCATCTGCCAATCTTCTCAGATTTTCCTCCGGATGTAGGAATTCCGTTTCCTCCAGATGCAGTTCCTGCATTTTTTTTATTACCTTGCATGTATCAATAAACCGTTTCCTGTCTTTTGCCAGCATGCGCCCAAACGAAGGCAGCCGGAACCGTTCCACAAAATTCATGCCCCCCACATAGTTCTTATCCATTTATATTATTCCATTCTTTCTTTATATTTTATTGCAGGATTCCCGTTGCCTCATCAAAATAATAACTCTGTCCGTCAATCTCTGCATTCCCCTTCGCCATTGCTCCGGTCGTCAGGTCAAAATAGTATGTACCTGCATCCGTCGTCTGCCATCCTTTTATCATATGCCCGTCAGCGTCATAGCGTACCCACTTGCCAGTACCATCCGCGCGATCCGCATAAGCACCCGCCCACGATTCCTGGTAGACATCCTTATCGGTTGCTTTTTTCCCGTTATCCACAGCGTCCAGCCAGTACCACGCATCACTTGCCGGGTCATAGATTTCCTTGCCGCGTCCATCCAGTCCCTGCCGTTTGCCGCCCTCGTACCAGTAGGCAACACTGTTCTCCTCATTCCACTGACAGTCAAGTCCGATTCCGGTCGACCAGCTAAAGGCACACGGAACGCCGTCTATCGTTGTGTTCCCCTTTGCCATTGCTCCGGTTGTCAAATCGAAATAATATACACCCGCATCCGTCGTCTGCCATCCCTTGACCATCTCACCGTTTTCATCGTAACGCACCCATTTGCCGGTGCCATCTTCCCGGTCCGCATATTCTCCTGCGTAGGATAACTGATACACATCCTTGGATACTGCCATTGTTCCGTCCGCATCAAACCAGCGCCATGCACCGTTCACATATGCTTCTTTCGATGTTGCCATCACGCCATTTTCATAATAATAGTAATAGTCACCAATCTTGTACAGACCATTCAGAACTTCTGTCTCCGTTTCGGCTGCTGCTATGCTGCTGTCTTGTCTGGCATTACACACAGCAACCGCCCGCACATTTTCAAACACACCGGGAACTGTTCCCGTATACTTCACGGACTTTGTGGCAGCCGGCGACGGCGTGGTTCCATCCGTTGTATAATAGATGACCGCTCCACTTGTTCCGCAGGTGATCTCCGTCGTCTGTGCCGTTTTATTCACTGTAATCACCGGTGTATCCGTCACAGCAGTAATCGTCGGCAATGTTCCGGGAACAGATGCATCCGTTCCCTGCTCTGCATCCAGCGTGCAAAGCGGCAGATAATCTTCCCAGAATGCTTCTTCCCGGTGACTTGAAGCACTGTAGGCACTCTCAGTATCGTAATATGTGTCATTTCTCTCAAAATAGGTATATGATGACGTATCATCATCCCACGTCACATCCACATTATACCAGGAATCTTCAATGCGTACCTTATTCCATTCATGAGATGTACTCGTGACTGCCATCGCATCCACTCCCGCACCGTTGCACAGCATTTCAAACGCAAGAGCATATCCGGCGCAGACTGTCTGATCCGTACAGAACACACTGTAGCAGGACTGGGAATACTGCGTGTCTTCATCAAAATTCTCATCATAAATAGCTTCATTGTAGCTTACCTTTTCTGCAATCAGGTCATGTATTTTCTGCACCTTCTCCGCAGTTGATCCGCAGGCGGCAACCATATTCTCCCAGTCTGTAACCTGTGCTTTTACTGCCTCTGTTGCCGTCTTCCTTGCGCTTCCACCGGCAAATGCAGAATATACCCCATAGGCATAATACGTTTTTCCATTCTGTTCCATTCTAAAAACAGTATAGTTCAGGAAATAATACTGCGGATTTGAGTGACGGAACATCTCGACGATATTTCTCATTTCATCGTTGCCAAGCTCCTCGCTTGTCACCATATCGAGATAATTGTAGGTACCGTCTGTGTTAGCATCTGTTTCTGTGGTCAGATACTTCATGCACACCGCATCCAGCGCATCCCAGTAACTCTTCTCCGCATCCGACAACTGATTGTATACATAATAATTCTTGTACACATCCCACGATGAATCATATATCTGCGCATAATACAATGCCGTCTCGCTCAATAATTCATCACTACTCTCATACAGTTCGGAATCATCTGCCTTAATGGCAATCTCTTCCACAGGAAGCAGACCGGTCGGCAGCTCCTCCGTCTGTACATCTGCCAGCACACTGAACGGTGTTACCATTACGGACAACACCATGCCTGTCATTACCAAAAATAAACCTGTTTTTTTCACGCTACCGTTCCTCCCGGGATTATTCCTCGTAACTTTGCGCCGCCTGTCGGACCGCGCGCTTTTTCTTTTTGCTAAAATATATCATATATCCGGCAAACAGAAGCACTCCTGCAATGCTGCAGACAATTCCCTGCTTCAGTGGCGTATACACATAGTCAAACCGGATCGTATTATCCCCGGCATCAATACGTACCGCCATCAGCCCGTTGATATTGATAACTTCCCTGCTCTCCCCGTTGACGGTCGCCCTCCAGCATTCATCATATGGTACACTGAAGAATGCATAGCGGTCTCCCGACGCATGAATCTCTGATATAAAATAATTCTTTCCCTGCGTAAAGCTTTCGCTGCTTTCCTTACGGCGGGCACCAAGCACCTCTTCCAGCCGGTCCATGGTAATTCCACCGTATTCCTCATAGGTGTACTTCTTCAGGCAGGAACTTACCTGCTCCTCATCTGCATCATCTACAACCAATGTGGTCAGCATTGTAAGCGCCCGCAGCTGTGGATCAATCTGTTCAAACTGGCTCTTCGTCATGTATGTGTCATAGGCAAATCCAATCGGAAGTGCCCTCTCATTTTCATAATAATACATTTCCTGTCCATTGTCATTCGTGAATGTGGAAATATAGGCCGCATCCGGCTGTTCGATGTCCGACACAATATAACGCGCAGACAGAAGTTCCTGCAGCCCATCGCCTCCGGCATTTGTCCATGTTCCCCGTCCAATCCCGACAGCATCATAGAACTCCATCACAGACGGATGGATCGTACTGATGAAAGAATTGATGGATGGAAGGGAGGCCGTCATCGCCAGATTGTAATAAGTATGCCCGATCCCCTCATCAAAATAATAACGGTATGGCAGTACATCCCTATCCAGTTCACCCGGAATCTCTGTCATATAGTTTACCACATTCTCAGCATAACTGTTCGGATAAGTTTTAAAATCCAGATTAGAATTATCTGTAGTAACCTGATATCCACGAATTGCAAGCAAAAGTGTCCCTGCACTGAACAGCATCGTCATAGCAGTAAGTGCCTGCGTGCGGTATTTTTTTCCAAACCTTACAATAAAAAGTGCAATGAGTACACCTGCAATGGCAATCAAAATGCCACGATAATACCACTCCGTCCTGTATACCACATGCTCCTCATTCCCGCTCCACTTTACCACATTGGTGAGCACATAAAACAGAAGCAGCGCTCCTGCCCAGATTCCCGTTGCCGCCGGAACCGGGTACTCTTCTGGCTGTTCCAGCACTTTTGCTGTAGCCAGTGCCAGAAGCAGAATAAACATGTAATACCATCTGCGGTATGTCTCCACTCCGAAAAACATAAACATGTTATTTAACACTGGAACTACGGCAATGACGGCACAAATTTTTAAGATTCTGCCAAGCCAGTCCTTTTTGCGCATTGCATATGCCAGCGCAAAAACAATTCCCACAAGCGGCAGATATGCCGCATTGGTCATCCAGTCTGCCTGCACCACACTCGCAATCTGGTTCATCGGCTCTGCCGGCACAAGAAATCCCTTAAGCAGCCGCAGCCATTCCGAGGTTGACATGCCAAGCCATGCTTCCCCGGGCAGATGCTCGTTCACCCGGCTGTTCGCCAGTGTTCCATGAATGGAAGAAATCATCAGAATTCCTGCCGAAAAAAAGCCGATCGCTCCCTCTAAAAAGCAGCTCCCGATAGGCGCCAGATAATTCCTGACACCGCGCCTGCGCTCCCGGATATCCGGCACCAGATATTTGGCGATATAATAGATCACAAGAAAAATGACTTCTCCTACAAAGAAAATATAATTGCAGAATGCATTCAAAACACACGCCAGTGCCAGCCGTCCTTTTTTGTTGTCTTCAATCAGGCACTCCAGTCCCAGCAGCATGAGCGGGAACAGTGCTACCGGGTCCTGAAAATGATAAAATACCACACTGCTGCACTGAAAACCGGAAAATGCATACAGAAGGGATGCCATCACAACCAGCCATCGCTCCTTTACATGCCGTTCAAGAAATGCTGCCGCACACGCTCCGGCTACTGCAAACTTCAGAATGACCATCCACCCCATAACCCGCGGTATTACCTTAGCCGGGAACAGCAGTGTAAACCACAGGAACACGCTTCCTACATTATAGAAGCTGAATGTCTCCAGAAAATTACTGCCAAGATCCAGCCCCCAATTCCATAACAGATTGCCAGACTTAATCGTATCATTCATAAATATATTAAAGGCAATCTCCTGCGCCGTAAAATCATGGGACATGGCGAAATATCCATGATCGCGGATCAGAAACGGCACCACCGCGAGCATCGCCGCCAGCAGATTGACCAGAAATGCCAGCTGCCACACACGGAGTTTTGCAAATGCCTCAGTTATTTTCTTCATTTCCTTCGTTCTCCTTTGATATGATACATCTGATGACGCTATTCTAATATTATTAAAAAAAACGCTTCTTTTCAACCCCCAAACCTTGAGTTTCATGGACAGTCTTTCCAATTTGTGGTACAATCTTCCTATATCATATAAAAAGGAGGATTATTATGATGAAGCGTTCCGTTTCACGCTTTCTTGGCATGGCACTGACCGGCTGTCTTGCAGCGGCGGGCTTATCTCTTCTGTCTGCATCCGACGTATCTGCCGCCAGCTATCCGAGCGAAGTTCTGCTCGGTACCTTCTGGGAAAGTGACAACAATACCACAGACACAGTCTACTGGTCAACGGATGGTGTGAATTTCTATGAGCTATCTGAAGCTTATACCGATGCAACGCCAAACGATCCAAGCACTTCATGGATTGCCGGTACACCTTACAATGTATCCACACTCCATGACCCGAGCATCATCTACAAAGATGGCTATTTCTACATGTTATCCGGCTTTTCAGAGAACAACCGCATCATTCCGATGATCGGCAGTTCCAAGGATCTGGTACACTGGAGTTATCCGAACTCCGGAAGCCGCACGAACGTGGGGGTTACGGCTACACCTGCCGGTTCGGAAAAATACGGTTCCACATGGGACATGGTTGCACCGGATTTCATGGTCGATGACGACGGCACCGTATGGATCGTTGTCTCCCTTGGCTACTACGCAAGCTGGCACAATGATTCCAGCCAGAACGATATCATGCAGCCTTATCTGATCAAAGCAACTGGTCTGAAGCCCGGCGCCGATCCGGCAAGTGATCCGGGGGCACAGCCAATTGTTTCCTACTCGGATGCCGTACCGATCAATCTGCCGCAGTATGACTCTTCCCACACAGTTACAAACCGCATTGACGGTTCTCTGTACAAAGAGGGAAATTATTACTACTTCAGCGTGAAAAAGGACGGTGTGACCAACGAAATCTGGCGCACCACGAATCTCTCGCTGGATGCAGTACAGAACACAAGCAACTGGGAACTGGTAACAGACGATGCCGTAACCGGATTCGAGGGGCCATCCTTAACAAAGTACAATGGTACCTATTACATGTATACGGACAAGCTTAAAGATTACCCACCGGAAAACGCGGACGGAAAAGCAGGGGTCTACGTCAGTGTTGCCTCCACCGCTACTACCGGAGCTCTGGATTCCTTTACCGGATGGCTGGAGCAGAACCAGTTCAAGATCATTGCACACTCTGCAAACGGCGGCACAAAGGAGTGTCGGCACGGTACTGTCATTACCGTCAAAGACAGTAATGCCATCAAGACGATCTGGGATCGCCGTGCACAGACAAGATACAACAATACTTCCGGCACCTCCAACACCCCGGCACTTGCTTCTACCGGCTGGTACAATAAAGAAAGCTTCAAGGCAAGCTACTACGGCGGTTTCCTCTGCAATTACTGGTATGAGGGCAATGTCCGTCAGGGTCTTACTGGACGCGGCAAGGAAATCTATGATCCGGGAAGTGATGCATGGTACTGGCTGGACTCCAATGCAGATGGCAAAATGGCAGTCAGCAAGGATGTCTACCAGCCATACACCATCCAGGGGCAGGATGAGATCGGCAAATGGGTACGCTACGACGAATACGGTCACATGATTAAGGGCGAGGATCATCGTCATATCGAGGGCACTGCCGACAATGCTGAATGGGGCTACTGGTACTTTGACCAGACAACAGGCGCTATGCTCTACGGTCTGCAGACGGTTACCACAACCAACGCCGGCACGGGAGCAACCCAGACGAAGACGGTATACTATGACGATACAACCGGTCTTCTGTTAAAGGGCTATCACACCATCGGCGACACGCTCTATTTCTTCGATCCATATACCGGCGAAGTTATCAACGGCTGGTATGCAGATCCTGACACAGGTGTTCTCTACTGGTATGAGAACAGCGCACGTCAGGGATATAATGTCAATAACCCTGATTACCGTGGCAAGGAGATCTATGATCCTACCACAGATGCATGGTACTGGCTGGATAACGTACAGCAGGGTGCCGTTGCAAAGAGCAAAGATGTTTATCAGGAATCTTATGCCGGCCGGTTTGCCGACCGCGAGGACGGTACCGGAAAATGGGTACGCTACGACCAGTGGGGCAAGATGATCAAAGGCTGGGACTGGGGTGCTCTGGACAACAACGGAATTCATCAGTACTTCGACGAAGACACCGGTGCTATGGCAAAAGGTGATGTATGGATCGGTGATGAGCACTGGTCATTCGACTGGAATACCGGTTACGGTACACGACTCAACTAATCGCCAGTCTACAATGCAAACACTTTGTATTATTACAAAACAGGGCGTGTGTACGAATCTCTCGTACACACGCCCTGTTTATTTCTTTTCTTACCTAGAAGAAATGTACCGTATAGTCCGCAATCACTGTTCCATCCTGTGTAATCGTAACTTCATAATCTTCTCCTGCCTGAATCGAAATGGAATCCGGTTTAAAAATAACGCATCCCTTCTGTCCATAACTACCGTTATCAACATTAAAATAACCATCAGAAGCTGCACTGGAAAAATTCCATGTTCTTTCTCTGCCAGTGGTCAGACACTGTAACTTTACACTGACATTGCCGTTTAAGCTGCTTCCGTAAGAATAATTCCATGCCGATGAGCTCTCAAAATACCGCTTCGGCATCTCCGTTGCAGGCCATGCCACACCAGTTACATCCGTGTTATGATAATCATAATCAAATACATACACACTGGAATATGCGGCACCGCTATTGCTTACCGCATAGCCGAATCCGGTCTGCTGCATTGTAGGATTCAAAATCCATCTGCGGTGTCCCAGCCGGTCAATATTGGAAGAATCACTGTCATCCATCCACATCATCAAGGACTTTAACAGAGAAGACCGCCAGCTTGTCATCGCAATGTTGGAACTGGATGTACCGGAATATCCCAGTTCATATAATTCATCACTCATGCCGGATGGTCTGGACGGATAGTGAGACAACTGATTGTTCGCCGCATTGAGCATGGATCCCGTCTGTGCCATCTGGGTATAAGTATCGTTTAATGTGACTCCAGCATCCAGACCGGCAATATAGCGAATCTGGTTGAGCATGGCAAGTGCCTGTCCAAGCGATTCATCCGATACTTTTCCGGCTGCATATGGTGCTGACAGAACAGGATCGGACGCCATCGTTGTCGTTCCGGATATGAGCGCATCTGTAATTCCGCTGGACGCCATATACTGCTCAATGTCGCTCTGGCTGTGATATGTAACTCCCAGCCCATAGGTTTTCACTCCATAACCGCACAGTACGCCCGTCGTCTCATCAAACGCATATGCTGCGCCGTCAATCTCCACCGTTCCCTTTGCCATAGCGCCGGTCACAGGATCAAAATAATAGCGGTTTCCGTTCTGCTCATTCCAGCCTTTTACCATATGTCCGTTCTCGTCATAGCGCACCCACTTGCCACCGCTGGACTCCTGATACACATCCTTACTGACTGCCATCTTACCCTGGTCTACTGAATCCAGCCAGTACCATGCATCACTTGCAGGATCATAGATCTCCTTGCCGCGTCCTTCCAGTCCCTGGCGTCTGCCGCCTTCGTACCAGTACTTCACACCGTCAATCTCTATCCATTGACAGTCTGCACCGATACCGGTTGTCTGGTCAAACGAACACGGAACACCATCGATCGTGGTATTGCCTTTTGCCATTGTCCCGTAGGTCATATCGAAATAATATGTTCCGGCATCATTCGTCTGCCAGCCCTTTACCATATGGCCATCCGCGTCATAACGCACCCACTTGCCGATCCGCTCTCCGGCATCATTCGTGGCATCTCCCCACTCGCCTGCCAGTGATTCCTGATAGACATCCTTGCCGACTGCCTTCCTGCCCCCGTCGACCGAATCCAGCCAGTACCAGGCGTCGCTCGCAGGATCATAGATCTCCTTACCGCGTCCCTCGGTTCCCTGCTTCACACCATTCTCATACCAATAGAGGTTACCGTCCTCCTCACGCCACTCACCTGCTTCGTCAGCAAGTGCAGTGAGAGGCGCCATGGTCATTACCATTGCCCCCGCAAGCATCATACCGGTCAGCTTTGCCAGAATTTCTCTTCTCTTCATAACTTTTCCCCCTTCTTCTCTTACCGGCGGATACCAGTCACTTCATCGTAATAGTATCTATTTCCATTCGGAAGCGTCGTCCATCCATGTGCCATAATTCCTGTCACAGAATCATAATAGTACCAGTTTCCGTTTCTCTGATATTCACCATGTACCATCTTTCCTGTATAATCATCAAAATAGTACCAGTTTCCATCTATGCAGCTCTCTCCATGGTGCATCTGTCCAGTAATGGTATCATAATAAACCCATTTGCCATCCGGATTGCCCTGCTCCTGGATATTGGTAAATCCTTTATACATTTCGCCTGTTGTGAGATCCAGCCAGTACCAGCCACCATAGCGGTAATCTTCACCCTTTACCATATATCCGTTCGCATCATAACGCACCCATTTCCCCTCTGTACGCTCTGCATTTGCCGGAATGAACACATCCTTATCGCGTGCCATCGTTCCATCCGCATCAAACCAGTGCCACTCATCCGAATCCGGATCATAGACTTCCTTGTCGCGTGCCATCACACCGTTGTCATACCAGTAATACTGTCCATTCTCCACTTTCCATCCTGTCTGTGCCGCCTCATCGAAGGAATGCTCCTCCGCTTTCACAAACTGAAAACGCTGCTGTGTAGCTCCGTTTCCTTCGTACAGCTTCAGATTGGTTCCACTCTCCACACTTCCGTCTGCCGTTATGTACAGACCGCTGTTTGATACTATATTATAGGAACCATCTCCCGCATCCTTGATGTACCAGCGCTGATTCAACGCGCCATTATTCTCATACTGGATTACATTTGTTCCATTGGTTGTTCCACCGTTCTCCGCATCCAGATACTTGCCGGAATTTCTTGGGCTGATGGTATAGATACCGCCGCCAATATGCTTTACGGAAAACTTCTGGTTGGTTCCGCCGAGGTTCTCCCACAGCCCGATGTTTCCACCATTCGCCTCCGAAGCGCCGGAAACATCAAATACCGCATTGGTATTGGATTCTGCCTCAATCTTATACACACCATTTTCAATCGTCTGCGCATACTCCGTGTTGGAAAAGCGGAATTTCTGGCTGTCTTTTGCCTGGAACTGATTGATATAGATATTGGCACCATTGTATGCATTGCCGCCCTCTACCTCCAGACAGAGATTCTTGTCCGCCACAGAACGGATATAGTAATATCCGTTTCCGGCATCCTGAATATACCAATGCTGATTGCTTCCATTGAGCCAGTCATACTGGATCAGGTTTGCACCTGCGGAAGTTCCTCCCTCTGCATCGATGCTCTTACCGGAACATATTGCCACAATCGCATACTCGCCGCCCGAGCGGTAAATGACCTTAAAATCCTGTGCGCTGCACTTTGTCTTTTCATACAAACGGATATTGGCTCTGTTTGATCTTGAAGAATCTGTCACATCCAGCGTATATCCTGTATTTAACGCACTGTTGATGGTATAGATGCCATCCGATACCGTCTGTGTAAATCCATCTGTATCATCATACCAGAAATCACAGTCTACATTTCCCTGAATACCGCTGACATACCCATTGCTCCGGTACTGCCAGTAATCATAATCTCCGGCATAGGAAGTCTGTGACGTATAGTTCGCCAGCCAGACCTTTGCATTGATGCCGCTGGCATTCATATAATTTTCAAGCATGGTCTTATTCGCATAGATCATGGGCGTATACCCAGAGCAGTTGACCGTATAAGCAAATCCGTTCACTACCGTTGTTGCCGCATCTTTGCTGAGTCCTGCCTGATAAAGCCTGCCTCTTCCGCCTGAAATGAACTCAAAGTCCATAACAACCGGCATCGTAATGTTATACCCGGAAATCTTACTCAGAGCAAAACGTGCCTCCTCTGCCGCCTCATCTGCATTGACTGCCTGGGAAAACATATAAACCCCGACCTTTAAGCCCGCCGTAAGCGCTCCGTTAATATTAGCCGCCGCGTTCGGATCCTCCTTCAATGCTCCGTTGGAATATCCACGATATCCCACACGGACAAATACGAAGTCTATCCCGCTGTTCTTCACCGCATTCCAGTCAATGCTTCCCTGATAATAAGAAACATCTATTCCATTGCGCACTGTACGTCCGTTAAACTTTGCATTGTGCGTATACCCGTCCCAGTTTGCTCCGCGGAGATGCCCCTCCACAGATAAGCCATCCGCCATCTGTGCTTCCTGCTGCAGTTTTATGTATTCCGGATCATCCGGCAGCGGAGCCAGTTCTCCGACTGTTTCCAGTCCCTCATCCGCTTCTTCCGTCTCTTCGGTCTCTTCCGTATCTTCGGCTGCCTCCGTCTCTTCGGTCTCCTCCACAGTCGTTTCCGTCTCTTCGGCTGCTTCCGTCTCTTCGACCGCCCCGGCAGCTTCCGTCTCCTCCACAGTTGTTTCCGTCTCTTCGGCCGCTTCCGTCTCTTCGACCGCCCCGGCAGCTTCCGTCTCCCCCGCAGTCGTTTCCGTCTCTTTCCCAGACTCCGTCTCTGCTTCCTTCATTTCCTCCGTCACGGTTTCTGCCGCTTCTGTCGAAATGTTCTCCTGTGCATATACATGCGCCTGACCGATCCCCAGGTCAAGCACCATTACCATGGCTAATACTGCTGCCAATGTTCTTTTCATTTTAATCATCCTCTTTTTTCTGTGTTCTATCGCTGATAATGTATCTTGGTCTGTGTTTTACTTCCATGTAGATCTTACCGATATACTCTCCAAGCACACCGATGCAGATCAACTGCACGCCGCCAATAAAGCAGATAATGCTCGTCATACTCGCCCAGCCTGCCACCGCGTGCCCGGTCACCTGCACAATGATTGACCAGATGACTGCGCAAAAACTTAACAATGCAATGCCGCAGCCCATTCCTGTAATCATGTGCAGCGGCTTGACACTAAGGCTTGTGATTCCGTCAAACGCAAGCGCAAGCATCTTTTTCAGCGGATAATGGCTTTCGCCGGCAATACGCTCATGCCTCTCGTAGTACACGCTGGTACTCTTGAATCCCACAAGCGGAATCATACCACGCAGGAAAATATTTACCTCTTTAAAATTGGCAAATTCCTGTAACACACGGCTTGATACCAGGCGGTAGTCCGCATGGTTGAACACTACCTCAGCTCCCATCCAGTTCATGAGCTTATAGAATCCCTCCGCGGTAAAACGTTTGAAAAAAGTGTCCGTATCCCGCTTACTGCGGACGCCATAGACAATCTCACACCCATCCGCATAGGCATCCACCATATCATTCATCGCGTTGATGTCATCCTGTCCGTCACAATCAATGGAAATCGTGATATCGCATACATCCTTCGCTTCCATCAGCCCTGCAAGCACTGCATTCTGATGTCCCCGGTTGCGGCTCTGACAGATTCCCAGATAATGCTTATCCTGCTCCGCCAGTTCGCAGATAATCTCCCATGTTCTATCCTTGCTGCCATCATTCACAAAAAGAATGCGGCTGTCATCACTGATTTTTTGTGCATCCACCAGTTCCCTGATCTTGTCCAAAAACATCCCGCTGGTTATCGGCAGAACTTTTTCTTCGTTATAACAGGGAATGATGATATAAAGTATCGGTAACATTTCGTTTCTCCTTATCTCCCGCTCCTTATTGCAGTTGGAAATTCAGGGTTCCCACATTGGTGTTATTCCCCACTGCACTGTTAAAGTAATCGCTGAAGTTTTCGACAGAAAACTGTTCGCAATCCATAATCACATTATCGATCAGGTCGTTGCAGTAATCATCCTGTGCAATATAGATTCCCGAATAATGGTGGCCGGAAATGACATTCCGTGCGACGATATTCTCATAATCTGCCGTAAAGTCCAGACCTTTTACCGGCTCGTCCGGCTCACTTGCATGTCCAAGCTCCACACCAAAACCATGGTAAGCTTCATTCTCTCCCGCATTATTGTCGGTAATCAGATTGGAAAGTATCAGATTCCGGTAACCGGATCTTACCATCTTCACCCCACTTCCTGAATTTTCATTGATGTTATTATTATATACTATATTATACGCCGAGTTATCAATGGAAATTCCTGGGAGCTTTGCCGTGGAAGATCCATCCGCGAGTCTTCCTGCGCCCAAAATGAAATCCGCCTCAAGATCTTCATCGGTCTGACGGTTTCTGTCACCGTTGCGCCAGATCGTATTGCCACTCACATAGGTTCCAAACGTTCCGTAATCGAGGCACATTCCTTCTTTTTCATTGTCCTCAATACAGTTATCAATCACATAATTCATATATGCACCGTCAGAATAAAATCCTGAAGAATAATTTCCCTGAATCAGGTTGTCCTTGACAACATTGTGGTTCGGTGTCTCTTTCAGATCATACAAATATTCATCCAGAAATTCATTGTACGCTGTATATTTGTCTTTGACAATCATGGAAGAAAAAACAATACCGGCTGTCAGGTTTCTGGTCCCACGATTCTGATAAACTGCATTTCCCTGTATGATACAACCGGTTATCTCTCCGTTAAAAAAGATCGCTCCGTTTCCATTGTCATGAACCGAATTGTCAACCAGATTGATCTGCGTATTTGCATCCATCACACAAATACCCTTTAACGCGGCATTGGCAACCTCATTATCACGGATTAACACCTGGTTGGAATTGATAATATAGATGCCATAGTCAAAACCGCTTTTAAGCTGCATACCGCTCACCGCCGCATGCTCGGCATCCTCAATCAGAATTCCGTAAGTTACGTTGTCTTCTCCGTCTCCTATCAATGCTGTGTCTGTTCCGCTAAGCCATACATCAGACGGCACGTCAATTGTCTCATCCAGTGTCAGTTGTGCTGCTGTCACCTCCACGCGTACCTGACTTCTGCCTTCCAGAAAAGCATTCAGTTCCGATGCGGTCGTTCCGTTAAATTCCACTGTCTCGTCAAAATCCAGCGCATCCTTTACCGCCACGAGCGACTCATTATATATTGCTTTCCAGTTATATTCCGGTGTATAAAAATCTGTCTTGTCGATACCGAGCACTTCTATTTTCTTTAACACCTGCAGATCAGCCATTTTTTCCGCCGCATCTTCCGCGCTCATGCGTTCAAGCTCCGGCATATCGTAACGTGAGAGAATGCTTAACTTATCCTCGGAGAGAACTTTCAGTTCGTCCGTCTCCACATACACATCCGACTGTCCCGCTTCTGCATATGCAAGCTGATTGTCCGTAATAGCAAAACTCTTCTGTGCAATGGCAAGATCAGTTTCGCTCTGTGTCTCTTCTGTGTCCGCCGTTACTGCCGCATCCTCTGTCTGGCTTTCCGGCTTGCCGAAGGCTCCTGCCGCAACCGCAACCGAAAGTCCCAGATATACCGCAATCCCTGCTCCAACAGCTATCTTCCTCTTCATAAATGCTCCTTAATTCAATCCCAAAAATCCGTTCCAGAATTCCAGCGTTCTGAGCTTTAAGCCTTCTGTGCGCCAAGCATTCTGTGCCTTCTTTAATTTAAATCTTACCGTAAATGTGAGTCTGAGCGCAGAAAACAGGCATCGCATCGATGTCTTAAATGATTTCTCCGTTACAAATCCCTTGCGGCTGGTCACGTCATACTGCAGTACTTTCTTTTTGCGGTAGAATAACGCCGGTCTCGCTGCCGCCATCGGCACCACATTGTTTCCTTTTGCACGCAGGAAAAGTCCGTTCAACGTCAAAAGCCTCTTGATTTTTGAGATCTTGCTGTCTACATATTTGTAACTTTTCTCAAAGGTCGGATAGTCAAACGGAACATCCAGTGTATTTAATTCCTGTCCCCGGTAGCCCGCAGCCATCACGCTCTTGTGCAATGCCTCACCATCCTGCTCCATCAGCCAGCCCGGTCCTTTTAAGAAATCTTTGATTCCCTGCAGATACAGATCCACATTCTTATAGCGGTAGAATGTAACCTCCCGGAAGCAATGTCCAAGAATGGCACGATTCAGTTGTCTCGCCCCATACCACTGGCAATGGAACGAATTGTCAATCAACTGGTTTCTCATAATATAATACTCCAAGAACGAGGAATACTTGTTCTCAAACGGCTCATGCCATACGCAGATACCGTTCATGAGAATCAGTGTCTTCATGTTGCGAAGACCGTATTCCAGATCATCTCCGCGGATAAAGATCGGCATCGGAAGATTCTCCGGCGTTACAATCTTCATCGGGAAGCAGCAATACCACCATGCATTAAACTCTGTATATTCCTCAATCTCGTTATAGAGACAAGAATCACATTTGCGCAGATCCAGATCGTGCTTTAAAGATTTTAACCAGCCGCCGTTCCACGAAGCTCCCGCCTCGACCTGAATTGCCTGCTTGTCGAGGCGCAGCATCGCTCCTCCAATAAAGGCATCTTCATACTCATCCTTCAGCAATGTGAGAATCTGGTAGGTCTTAACCAGTGCCTCCGGCTCAATCACAATATCATCATCCATCAGAAGAGCATGTGTGACACACAGTTCCTCGTTGTGTGTCATAATTTCAATCAGATCTCTGGTAAAACCACCTGCCCCACCTAGGTTGCGGTTCGGATTGATATGAATTTTATCACTGCTCAGACGCTCACGATCCAGCGACTGCCCATTATCTGCCACAAACACTTCCAAATGTCCATGCAGCGGAGAGGCAGGATTATTTAAAATAGTCTCATTTAAAATGCGGAGATTCTTCTCAATAAACGGTTCCCGTTTAAATGTACAGATGGCGATACCGATCTTGACATCGCGCACTTTTCCCTCTGCCACAGCAGCATGATAACTTCCACCCGCAAAGATGCTCCCATCTTCCAGTGCCGTAAGCATAAATGTATACATGCCTTTCGCGTCTGCAAACGTATACGGGAACTCTACCTCTGCTGCCTGCTCATTTTCCACGACCGTCTCGCTGACAACATGCGTCAGTACATCATCCTTGATCTTTTCCTTTGTCAAAAGAGTCACTCTGAACCTGCCGGACAATACCAGCTTTACGGACACATCGCCAATAACTGTATATTTCTTCCATTTTTCAATTGAAAAACCATTGAAATAAGTGTCAAACGTTACAACAGCACCTTTCTGCATCCGGATCTTCTTTTCCTCCGGCAGATATTCGATCTTTTTATTATTTTCAACCGCTGCCAGCGCTTTTTTCTCATTTTCAAAAAGTGTCTGCTCATACGGAATATCTTCTGACACACTGCTGCATTCCTGTTCCGTCCTGAAATAAAGTTCCTTCTCAGTACATCTTCCTACTTCCGGGAATAAAATCTTCTGAATCTCCATATTACTCTCCTGCTTATTTCCACTCTGTCTCACACATTTTCGGTGTCTTTTAGTTCAACTCTGCCTCGCACATATCCAGTGCTGCTGCAATCACCTTATCCATATCATAATATTTATATCCACCCAGACGTCCACCAAAGATCACCTTGTTCTCCTTGTCTGCCAGTTCCTTGTACTTCTGATATAACTCATTATTCTTGTCATTATTGACCGGATAATATGGCTCGTCTCCCTTTTCCCATTCCTTGGAATATTCACGGGAAATCACCGTCGTCGGCTGCTTGCCGAACTCAAAATGCTTATGTTCGATGATTCTGGTGTACGGTACTTCCCGATCCGTATAGTTGACAACCGCATTTCCCTGATAATTCTCGCAATCCAGTTCCTCCGTCTCAAACCGGACCGTCCGGTACTCAAGCACGCCAAGCTTAAACCCGTAGAACTCATCAATCATTCCTGTAAATACTGTCTTAGGTGCAATATCAGCATGCTCCTGAATAAATGTAAAATAGTCGGTATCCAGCAGTACATCAATGCCGTCTAACATTTTCTCCACGATTGCCGTGTAGCCTCCGATCGGAATTCCCTGATAACGGTCATTGAAATAATTGTTGTCGTAAATGAAACGAAGCGGAAGTCTCTTGATGATGAATGCCGGAAGATCTTTGCAGTCACGTCCCCACTGTTTTTCAGTATATCCCTTGATCAGCTTTTCATAGACATCTGTTCCGACGAGTGAAAGTGCCTGCTCCTCCAGGTTCTTCGGCTCAGTAATATGAAGTTCTGCAATCTGCTCCGCAATCTTCTTCTGCGCTTCCTCCGGTGTGCGGATACCCCACATCTTACTAAATGTATTCATATTAAACGGCAGGTTGTAGAGTTCGTCTTTGTATACAGCAACCGGTGAATTGATATAATTGTTGAACTCCGCAAACTGGTTTACATAATCCCAGATTTTTTTGTCCGATGTGTGAAAAATGTGTGCGCCATATTTGTGAACATTGATTCCATGCACATTCTCACAATATACGTTTCCGGCAATATGGCTTCTCTTGTCAATCACCAGACAAGTCTTCCCCTTCTTCTTTGCCTCATATGCAAATACTGCACCATATAAACCTGCACCAACTACAAGATAATCATAATTTGCTTTCATAGTTACTCTCCTTTTTCTCTTAAATACTGATTCCAGAACTCCATGGACGTCATCTCCGGGAATGCACTCCGGTATGCACTCTGCACTGCTGCATATTCCTTCTTCAACCGGAAGCCCAGCCGTAGCCACTCCCCCAGCAGTATAAATAGCTGTCTGACTTCCTTACCTGTATAAAAACCCAGTTGTGTGTCCGGATCATAAATCCAGACTTTTTTCTTCCTATAATAGCAATGCGGACTTTCTCCCGCCATGACAGGCACCGGTTTTCCCCGCCTCGCCGGCAGGAACCATCCGTTCAGTGAAAGAAGCTTTTTCTTATCAATATTGCTGGAATTACTTCGTCCGGCGAGAATATCGGCAAGCTGTGTATGTGCCCTGTCCGGAAGCTTCCCGCAAAACGTTTCCGAATAACGGTATCCTGCACGCATCAGTTCACCGTGAAGCTGCTCAGCATCCACATCCATCAGCCACTGCGGTCCCCGCAGATAATCCTCTACCGCCCTTGTCACAAGCCGGATATCCCGATAACGGTAGCGGAACAGATTCACCAATGTCCGTCTTATAACCATCGCAAACGCCTGACGGCTTGAGTACCCTGTAACATAAAGTCCATTGACAATCAACGCGTTGCGCACATCATAATATTCATTGACAGACGGTCGTTTCTGTTCAAATGCATCATGCCACACGCAGATTCCATTCATCCGTATGGGTTCTCTTCCGCTGCGCAGTCCGTACTCCACATCATCACAATGTAAAAACACCGGAAGTGGAAATCCCTTTTCCCGGATCACGGATATTGGGATACAACAATACCACCATGCATTGTAATCCGCACGCTCATCCTTCTCATTGCACCAGATATTCTCCGCTTCCCTCAGATCCAGACCTCTGTGAAGCGACCGGATCTTGCCATTCTGATAACTTCCCCCTGACTCCTGCTGTACAAATGTATAGTCGCTGCGAAGCATCGCACCGCCTACCATACGGTCTGTATGCTCTTCTTTTAGCAGCGAAAGCAATGTATAAGTTTTTTCAAGTGCCGACGGCTTGACCTCTACATCGTCATCCATCAACAGCACATGCGTAGCATGCCCCTCCCGCATCGTCTCGAGCATTCCTCTGGCAAAACCCGCGGCGCCGCCTGCATTTTTATTTGGACATATTTTAAGCCATGGTTCGCAGTGTTCTTCTCCCAACGTCCTTCCATTATCCGCCACAACCACGCGGATTTTATGACAGAGTACCGAAGTACGGTTCTCCCATAGTTGTTCCTTTATGAGTTTTAAGTTCCGCTCCAGATACTTTTCACGCCGATACGTGCAGATGGCAACTGTCAGCGAAATCTCCCGTAAAGGAGCCGCAGAAGTATCATAAGTACACTCCGAAATAACACATTGTCCGTCTTCTCCCGTCTCGATCTCCGCGTAGAACACACCACGCATCTGCGTTCCTTCTGTTTTATTCCAAAGTTCCAGTTCCACATTCTGTTCATCATCAGACTCTATTCTGCGCTCTGCCAGAAGTTTTTTCTCACAACCGCCATCCGGCAGTCCGCTTACGCCATACAACCGCAGGATGCCGCTTCCCCGCATCCGTGCATGGAAACTCAAGTCCGGTATCGTCGTATAAAGCAGCCACTTTTCTATCGGGCATGCATTAAAATAGGTATCAAACCGGATCAGAGTATTCTCCCCTATCTGAATGCTCTGATCTGCGATCTGATACGCTCCCTTTAAACATCTGATATACAGTTTTTCTCTTGCACTTTCGCCCCCCTGTGGAAGCTCCATTCTCTGTATCTGCATCCACTTAAACCCCTTTTACGTACGCTTCCGTAACCTCCATGACTTCTCCGCTCTGTCTTAATTCTCCATGATCAATCCATGCTGCGTGCGTACACATTCTGCGGATATCCTCGATGGAATGTGATACCATAAGAAGTGTCGTTCCCGCCGACAGCATCTGTGTCATACGCTCTTTGCACTTCTCCTGAAACTTGAAATCTCCTACCGCCAATATCTCATCCACGATCAGAATATCCGGGCGCACCATCGTCGCAATTGAAAAACCGATGCGGGCCTGCATACCGGAAGAATAATTCTTAAGCGGCACATCCAGAAAATCCCACAATTCTGCAAAGTCCACAATCTCATCGAAATGTTCTTCCATGAACTTTCTGGAATGTCCAAGCAGCGTTCCGTTAAGAAAAATATTTTCCCGTGCAGTAAGTTCCATATCAAATCCGGCTCCCAGCTCAATCAGCGGCGCAATCGTTCCGTTGACTGTGACCGTCCCCTTATATGGGGTCAGAATCCCGCTGATCAGTTTTAACATGGTGGATTTTCCTGCTCCGTTTGTTCCGACCAGTCCCCACGCCTCGCCCGGCCGTATCTGGAGTGTTATATTTTTAAGTGCAAGAAACTCTTCAAACATCAGCTGACGCTTGACCAGTTTCACAAAATATTCTTTCAGATTATCGATCTTTTCGGTTGCCATATTAAACCGCACTGTAACATTCTCTAAATCGATGATATAATTTTCTTCCATACTGTTCCTCTTAAATATATAATATGAACTTATCCTGGCTCTTGCGGAATGTCAGAATTCCAAAAGCAAGGAATAGCAGTGATATGATACAACCCCTGGAGACAAGTGTCATGGAAGGCACTGTCCGCTCCAGCACGATCACACGGAACTGCTCAATATAGTAATACAACGGATTCAGATGTGTCACAATCCACCGGATCTTGTCCGGCAGCATCGTGACTGGATAGAAAATTGGTGTTGCATACATCCATGCCGTAAGGAATACATTGTAGATATAGCGGATATCCCGGAAAAATACGGATGCCTGTGCCAGAAACATACCCATTCCCAAAGAAAACACATAAATCTGAATCGCCACATACGGCAGCAGAATCAGATAAACGGAAAACTGTGTCCCTGTAATGAGCATGACCAATACCATGGCCCCGAGCGAAAATAAAAAATCCACCAGATCACTCGTCACCTTTGACAATGGGAAAATGTACTTGGGAACATAAACCTTCTTTAACAATGCTCCATTATCCGTTACTGAATAAATGGCATGTACGGTTGCATTATTCACATAATTGTAGATCGTCTGTCCGATAATCAGATACACCGGATAATGATCTATATCAAAACGAAAGATGCTGGAAAAAACAATTACCATTACCAGCATGATCATGAGCGGATTCAAGATACTCCAGAGATATCCCAGAAAGCTTCTGCGGTATTTCAGCTTCACATCCTTTGTTACCAGCTCGATCAGAAGATCACGGTATCCCATCCACCCCTGTTTTCTATATTTGTTCATCGTATATAAATAACCTTTCCATCCTATTCTGTATCCTGCCACAACACATTCAATATTATAGACTATTCGGGTTTTCTTGACAACTTAATTTCGGGTTTTATCTGTTTTTGCAAATCTGATACACAACCGCCCCGACCGGAAGAATCCGGTATCCAGTTCTTCTTAGCATCGTAATGCTTTTCTTTCTGGTCGACGCATAGATCCCCGGATAATGCTCTTTTAACCCGAGATCCCAGTTTCTTAATTCGTTCTGTATTCCCTTCTGTCTCCCCATACTGATGTATATCTGGAACTGGTTTTCCACAACCTGCGCGATACAACGTTCGATATAATGAAGCGTTCCCTCTGTGAGGTCATTCAATCCGTCATAAAAAGAAAGCAGACTATGGATCACACGCATATGCTGCGCGCGGTTTTTCTGCATACTCTTAATATCCATACTCTGCCCGTTTCTTCCAAGGCGGTACATGTAGATGAACTTCGGATAGAAATAAACTGTTTTCACATAAGGAATCGGATAGGTAATATACTCACAATCCACATAATAACAATGCTCATCAATGACAATGTCATACTCTTGCAGAATCCTGGTTCGAATCGTAAGGGCATGCATTTTTATCACATCTGTCACACCGCCCGCTGTAAGATCCACGGTACATCCATATTGCTCCCTGCTGGATGTGGCATGTTTTTCACTTAAAGTCTGCTCTGTTCCATCCTGAACACACAAAAAATCCGCTGCCACAACATCTGTGTCCACCTGTGCCAGCAATTCCACAAACGCCGGGAGTTCCTCTGTGTTCAGCCAGTCATCCCCGTCCACGACCTTAAAATATTTTCCTCTCGCATAGCGGATTCCGTAATTGATACCGGAACCGTGTCCCCCGTTTTCCTTATTATAAAGGAAATACGAATCCGGATATCTGTCGCAATAACGCTGCGCAATCGCCGCCGTCTGATCCTTTGATCCGTCGTTGATAACCAATACTTCAATCTGGTCTAAAATCTCTGTGACCTCAAACGATGCCAGACAGCGTTCCAGATACTTTTCAACATTGTATGCTGGAATAACAATACTTAATATCTTTTCCATGATCCCTCTCTCATCGCCGGAGCATTCTCCGGTATATGATTTTCCTCACAAAATTCGGCTGCAGGGTAACACCCATCGTTAAAAGCAGTGCCATCAGATACTCCCTGCCGCAAAGCCACCCCATTTTTTTCTGTTCCCACCGGAAAGCAGCATATTGTCTGAAATATGCCATTCCTCCGCGCCGCTCATACACACTGTTATTGTTGCGCATACGCACCAGCACCTCAGGCAGGTTGTAAAACTCCATTCCCCGCACCAGCATACGGCTCCACAGATCATAGTCCTCTAACAGAGGCATATGTCTGTAATTTCCCGCAGTAAGAACCGCCTGTTTCCGGAACATGACCGTCATGTGATTTACCGGATTACGGTATTTCCCATAGCGCCGTATTTCTTCATTGGACTGCGGCATCTGTTTGCGTCTGCTGTAAGTCCCCTCATCATTAAATTCCTGCATCCATCCGCCACAGACAGCCACCGTGGGATGTGCCGTCATGTAATCATACTCATGTCTGAATCTGTCATACACGGCTATATCATCTGTGTCCATTCTTGCGATGAGCTCATGTGAGCATAATTCTACACCTTTTGCAAGTGCACGCCCGAGCTGCACATTCTCTTCAAAGGAATATGTCACAATCTGCGGATGCTTTTTCTTTAATTCAGAAATAGCCTGTTCCAGTCCTTCCGTCAGTGGTCCATCCTCCATCAGTACCACCTCATCCGGAACAAGCGACTGGTTGAATACGCTCTCCATCGCCTCTTGCAGATATTCTGGTTTTTCTTTTTTATATACTGACATTAGTACCGAAAATCCCATTCCGCTCTTCCCATCTTCAAAATCTCTTTTTACTCCTTCAGTGCCGTCTGCTGCGTTTCATCCACGCCCTCGGTGTTCTCCTTCTGGAAGAGAATCTTGAACGTCAGCAGCATAATCTTGACGTCGAGCCACAGGGAATAGTTCTCAATGTATGTGATGTCAAACTTCAGCTTGTCATACGGCGTGGTATTGTATTTTCCATATACCTGCGCGTATCCGGTCAGTCCGGCCTTCACCTTGGTGCGGAGCACGAACTCCGGAATCTCCTCGGCATACTGATCTGCGATCACCTTGCGCTCCGGTCTCGGTCCTACCATGGACATATCGCCCTTTAAGATATTAAACAGCTGCGGCAGCTCATCAAAATGAATATTGCGGATGATCTTTCCGACCGGCGTCACGCGCTTGTCGCCCTTTGCCGCAAGTCTGGCGCCGTTTTTCTCGGAATCCATGCTCATGCTGCGGAACTTGTAGATCATAAACGGCTTCTCATCCCTGGTCAGACGCTCCTGCTTGTAGAACACCGGACCTCCGTCGTACAGCTTGACCGCCATTGCAATGATTAACATGAACGGCGATGCGATCACAATACCAATCAGTGACAGCATAATGTCGCAGGTTCTCTTGATGATACGCTGATCGATCGACAGTCCCTGATTGCGTGACAGCAGCAGCGGCGTGTCAAACAGATGGATGTCATCCGCCCCGCGGAAAATAATGTCCGAGATCTTCGGTGTGACATAGGTCCGGATCGATTCCTGGTAACAGAACTTCATAATCTGGTTTCTCGCCTGTGCCGGCAGATCACAGAGCACCACCGCATTGTATTCGCGGATCATCGGGTAAAGCTTCTCATGACCAATCTCATAGCTGACCGATCCGCAGATATTGTACTTGTCGCGGCGCGTATTGATCTTCGAGATCAGCTCGTCCGGCGCATAATGCCCGTAGATCACGAGCATCTGCCGCGGCGGATACAGCTTGGTGTAGAGTTTTCTTATGATGTAGATCCACGGCAGGATGAAGACTGTCTCAACTGCCATGACGCCAAGCATAGGTGCCGGCTCCACATAATCACGGCAGATCAGACAGAGTTCCAGATATCCGACGATCCCACTCAGTAAAATGGATAAAATATGGGACAATGCAATATCCGTCATCCGCATATAACCGATATTATACCCGCCAAATACCTTCGTAAAAAAGAAGATCACCAGCACATACAGTCCGACAACCGCCCAGTTTCCACGGCGCCAGAAACCAAACTGCTCCTCGTAAACACTGTACCAGATATAGGCAAAACAGGCTCCCTCCACAAGAAGTGTGATCAGATTCGCTCCGTAATTTAATAGATGCTTATATTGCTCTCTTAATCTCATTCAGTTAGATTCCTTTGCTATTATTCCCTAAAGTATATCACATATGGACCGGCTGTGCCATAGCAGTCGTACCCGGCGCTCTCCATCAACGTCCGATCGTCATAATCCGCTTCCAGGATCACACAGTTGCTGTTATACTTTTCCGCCATGACAATCTGGTTGTCGACTGCCGCCGGCACCGCCACAATGCTTGCACAGTTCTCGATAAACTGCTTCTCTGTCTCATCTTCGGTCACAGTATCCTGTGCGATCATCCGCTCGATCAAATCCTCTCCGTAGAGCAGATTTACCGAGGCGTCCAGCTCGCGGATCTGTGCGCAGACCGCACGCGGCGCAATCATATTCTGTATGCTTCTGCCGGACTTCCGCAGCGCATCGTCGAGTTCTGCAATCTCATGCTCCACATGGTACGCATTCTGCGGCACAGCAAGCTTTGGTGCCGCAAACTGAAAACTCATACTAACCGCCACGAGCGCCGCACATACCAGCACGCCGAGCACTCCCATCCACACATGCTTTGTCCCCACCGCAAACTCCGTCACCGGAATTGCAACCGCGACCGCCGGAAGCAGCAGAAAAAACATTTTCCAGTAAGACGTCTCCATCCAGAAGGTGCTGATGTCATTGTATCCGAACGGATTCCCCACAAGTACCAGCATACACGCGGCGTAGGCCGTATACATACGGCACCCACGGCTAAGCCGCTTCCACTCTGCCATCAGAAAGAGAAGCGCTGTGAGAGCCAGTACCAGGCTGATGCCCCTGCTCCCGAACTGCCGGAATTCACTTTTTAACAGTTGATAGACTGCCTCCATCTCTCCACCTCTTTATCAGTGCCGCAGCCAGAGCCGCTCCCCACACAAATGTCACAAAAAAGAATCCTTTTTCATACAACAGCTGTCCCGCAGCCGCACTCACCACATAATACAGAATCGCATACGGCTGTCCAAACGCCTCAATCTCCCGCAGCTGTTTCTTCTCACCCAGAACAAGGAGCACCGTAAGCGGGAGTTCTCCCAGGAAAAAAAGTGTCTCCCCGTTCCAGCAGTTCTGATATAATCCAAATGCCACAGACCAGTCTGTGATCAGCGAAACCGCATATAAAAGCCACACCACGATCTGGAAGCACCATTTTTTCTTCGTGTCATGTTCAAATAAATATTCCGCCCACGCGGCATACACCGCCATATAAAACGGAAGTAAAAACACCGGCAGCAGAATCCGGACGAACTTTGCCGGATGCAGATTGCTCATTCTGACATACACAGCATAGTAAGCCGCAACCGGTGCCACCTTCTGCGCATCAATCGTTTCCTTCTCAAAGTCCATCATATCGGCACGGCTTTTCCCTGTCATAGCATCATACTCATACAACGAATCCGTCATGTACATGGTCATGACCTGCTCCACCGTATGCTCCTCCGTCCGGTTCGCTGCAAATCCGCCCGCGACCGCAAGGATAAGCACTGCTGCAAGCACTGTAATAACCAGATTCGTTCTGTTTGTCCTCCGGATCAGATCCAGCATATGCCATCTGTAAATTATAACGCCTGCCGACAGGATTGTCAAAACAGCGAGCAGGACGCAAAAGACCCGCGTAAGCTTCGTCAGTGACCATTTTCCGTCAAGCGCGATCCGCACCAGTCCGTAAAACAGCGCCCAGATCGTAAGACTCCCCATCAGATATGCTGACCGGCGCTTCCGGTACTCCCTCTGCGGGAGCAGTCCGAACAGACACCCTGTCAGTATCGGAAGAACCAGCCACGCAAAAGCAAGTATTACTGTTTTCAGAATTGTAAGCATCGTCCTCGTTCCTCCTTACTCTCTCGCACACCGGTATACTTCATATCCGTCCACCGCGCCGACATAGGTGAGATCCAGCTGCTGCAGATATTCCGCAGAGTAATACTGGGGGTTACGCACAAAAAAATCTACCTGACGCTCTCTAAAAACCTCATTCATAATCGATGCGTCAACCTCGACGCCCTTCACGAACAGGGAAACTGCCGTGCTGTGATCGTCATACTGCCCGTCTACCGGAAGTTCTTCCGTATCTGTGAACATATAACGCACCATCTCCGTATTGTTGACCGCCTCGATCACGGTCGGATCATACTGCCTTATGCTGCTGTACATCTCCTGATCGACAAGAATCACCGGATTCTCCTTCTCTGAAGTCTCCGCGATCAGTTCCGATGTCTCGATCACCCAGGAATCTATTTTGTACACATTTTCATCTGGAATGTACTTTACCAGACTACTCCCGCACAAAAGCACCATACAGAGCACCACCGCCCCGATGGCGAACTGCACTTCTCTCTTTGCCTTCCGGTTCACCAGACGCGCCAGCAGGTAGGCACACAGAAATTCCGCCGGAAGCAGCCAGTAAAAACGCATATAGCGGTCCTCCCATCCCATCTTCTCGATGATCGGGCGCATCAGGAACGGATTATATACCGTTGCCAGCAGAATCAGAAACGGCCAGACAAACAGTTCCATCAGTTTCTTATCCTTTTTGTATACAAGATACACCAGGCAGCCCAGGTACGGCACCAGATACAGCGCTCCGTTCCAATATTTCCAAAAATTCTGATAAAAGAAATCTATTTCCGCCATTCTTTTCCCTCAACCTACAGAAAACTCATCACACCGGCAGCCAGACACGGCAGCACCGACAGCACCGCATACCCCCAGTATTTCAGCTTCTTCCTGCGAAGCAGCACCGGGAGGAGTCCGACACCTAAAAGCATCGGTATCATGAACACGCCGCTCATCGACATCGTCGCTCCGGCGAAAGCAAAGACGCCGAGCATGATCCAGCACTGCTTTTTCTCCGTCTCCTCCGCCGCCAGCACAATGGCAAGCAGCGCCAGTGGGAGATACACATTCGCCAGCATGGATTTTGACTCCGCCATGCGCGCCCACAGATAATACCCCGGAACCTCACCGAGATTCCAGCACAGCACACTGATGAGCGCACGGATGATTGCCGTCCACACCGCAACCGCACGGTTTCCTTTGGAGAGACGCAGGGCAATCTCATAGACCGCCAGATTGGCTGCCACGATCTCGATCACGCCCATGATCCGGTTGACCACCACCAGCGGATGCATGAAAAACAGCTTCGCTAAAAACGCGATCAGCATGGAATAACTGTCGTGCCACGCCACCGCTTTTCCCACATAGACGCCGGTATACGCATCGTACTGGTACATGGTGTCCGTGTAGAGCGCATTGATTGCATTCCCGTTATAGTAGCTGGTATCATAGCGGCTCACATACAACTGGTTTCCCATCCCATACCAGATCTGAACCACCAGCAGCACGAGAAATAGCAGCAGCCACACATCGCGCGCGGGATACCGCATCCAGGATCCGCCCTCTTTTCTTCCGGCTCTGACCAGATACACCACGCCAAGCGCCACGGCAATGACAAGCACCGCAAGTGCCGTGTAGAAAAGCACATGGAACGCCGCACCGCCCGCCTCGGTGAAAATATCCACAACGGAGAAAATCCCGAGGAAAAGTGCCATACCGAACAGCCACAAAAAGCCCGGCTCTTCCTTCCGCCCCATAAGACGGCAGACTCCCGCCCCCAATATCCAGAAAATGCAACTTAACAGCGCCAATCCAATGACGATACCCAAAGCAGAATTCATACGTTTTTTCCTTTTTCTATTCTTTATGCCACTTTATAACTTCATATTTTCCGGTCTTGCACAAAACATCCATCTCATCCTCGAAACCATGTCCGGATTCCCAGTTCTGGAAAGTCTGTGCATCTGCCTTTGTGTTTGTAATCAGAATTGTAATATCCTTCTGCTCACCAATCTGTGTGTCTGCAAGCAATGCATCCAATTTCTCTTCTCCATACGTCAACACATAAACACTCTCATAACGACCGAGTAACGGAAAGCACTCGTACCCTTCCGCATGCTCCCGGATCAGAAGCAGCCGATCCGTATCTGCTGCTTCAAGCGCCGCCTCAACCTGATCACTTACCCGCACTTCCGTATTCTTGTTATAATAAGTATACACCAGACTGCTGCCGATGAAAACTACCGCAAGTATGGAATATATCATTCTGATCCTGCGGGGTCTTTGGATTATCTCCGCCAAAAATCCCAACTCCATCACAATCACAAGAAACATCAGCGGATATGCCACCTTAAAATAGGGAAAACGGGTAGTCAGGACAATCAATGCACAATAGCCCGCCAGAAGCCATTCCAGCCAGACCAGCCGGGTATCTTTTTTCTCCGCTTTTCTAACGGATTGAACAAGATTTATGACAAACAAAATGAAAAATCCCACCATCCACAATACATTTCCAAACACCGCACCGGCAAATCCCGAGACACTCTCCTTAATTGCCTGTGCCAGTGATGTTCCAGTTCCCGAAAGCTTTGAAAACAACCCCAGCACAGACATCGGATCAAGCAGAATGCCGATTCCAATTGCCAGAATGCCACAGATGACATAGCGTCTCATATTCTTTTTTCTCGCCTGCCCTGTCAGATTTTTCCCCAACCAGACCAGTGTTGCAATACCAAGCACTGCCGCCCAGACTCCGGTTGTATAATGTGCAATATATCCCAGCGGATAGAGTATCAGCAGCCCCACAATATCCCGCCGCACGGCTTTTTCCATCCCATTCCGTATCGCCTGATATAATTTTAAGTGCACCAGCAAAAGTGCGAGTTGAAATGCCATGGCAAGCATATAAGCACGCAGATATGTACTTAAATCCAGACATCCCACCGAACACCCAAACAACAGACACACCATAAGTTTCCTTTTTGTATCCGCAGTAAAGTATCCGGCAATGCCATACAACAAAACCAATACCGCCACAAGTGCCGCTGCATTGACCAGAAAAGCACTCCATTTTGTTGCACTGATCCCGGGGAATATTGAGCCAGACAGATGCACCAGTTCATAATACAGATAGGAATTGGCATCATCCCCCATCGCGTTCAGGTAGACATCCCCCAGATGATAGCGCTCATCCTCACGAATCGAGAACCATCCGCTGATCTGCTCTTTCCCATACCAGCCGCATTCTTCCGGTCTGGGATACGAAAAATAAGCGGCTCCCCGCCTGTTTTTTGCGAGATCCAATCCGAATGCTGTAATGTTTTGAATTGTCTGCGGTACAGAGTCCGTGAGAATCTCTTCTTCAAAATATGCACGAATCCGTCCAGTCGACAGCATCCATCCTTTATCCGTACTGTTCGCCATGCCATAGGTAACGACCTCATCCCCGACCAGATAACGGTCAATCGCCATATATCCTCCCGTAATAGCAAGAATCAATATAATCACTGCCAGCAGTGCCACACCATGCCTGATTTGCTTTTCATCTGTTTTCATATGTTTTCCCTTTATCCATAGTTTCTAGCGATTTTGTAACCGTTCAAGCCCTTTGTGCAACAGCTCCATCACGGTGTCGTTCCGGAAAAGGAGCAGACAGCCGAAATAGACCGCTGCCGCCGCCGCAATCAGAACGAACAGCATGACAGGCACCGCCCATGACAGATGTTTGAGCCAGCATACCACCGCCGTCATCGCTGCCAGCGCCGCGCCCAGACTGATGACATAGTTCCTGCCGATCGCAAGGTGATAGCTGCATCTTGCATGCCACACCAGCACTGTGGTCACGGCGATCTCCGACAGAACGGATGCAATCGCGGCACCGCTCTGCTGCATGGACGGAATCAGCAGGAAGTTGACTGCTGCATTGATTACCGCTCCCACAATCGTTGCGTGGAGAATTTTCCGTTCCTGCCCGGTTGCAATCAGCACGATGTGTCCCAGGAAATACGCCACCGAGAACACCAGCACCAGCACGCTCAAGATCCGCAGTGTTCCGATCGACGGCAGAAATGCCTCCCCGAACAGAAACGGCACGATATACTCTGCCGTAATGCCAATTCCAACCGTACACGGCAGTGCCAGAAGAAGCATAATCTTAAAACCCCGGCTGAGCAGTTCGTTGCATCTGTCATATTCTTTCTGCTTGTAGTGATAGCTGATGCGCGGATAGAAGACCGCCACAAGCGCGATCACCACCGTGTAGGTCATGCGCACGATCTTCACCGGATTGGAATAATATCCCACGCACGTCTCCCCGTGGTAATATTCCAGCATGATGGTATCTAACATCGTGTAGATCTCCGTCGCGATCGTGGACGCCAGCAGGATCAGCACCGGCTTTAAATGCCTGCCCGGATGCAGACCCGCGTCCGGTTTTCCGATATATTTCCGAAGATTCCACGCATTTAACAGGTTGTTTCCCGCCGTCGCCACGCAGAGGATAAAAGCGTAGATCACATAATCTTTTGCCTTCTTTACAAACAGAAGCATCGCCACAAACGAAAGAATTTTCACGATGATGCTTCTGGTCGCAATATAACTGTACTCCTCCATTCCCTGATAGAACCAGTCAATGTTAAAAATATTTAAAATCAGCATCAGACCCATGATCTGAAACAGCAGCTTCCGGTCCGCAAAATGCGGAAAATTGTCCACAAACACATAGTACGCCACAATGCACATCAGTGTCGCGGCAAGATTGATGAAAAACAGTTCCCAGAAGGTGCGGCTTCGCCCCTCCTTTGTCTCACCGCTCTGCGCGATCGCCTTTACGCCGTAGGTCGGAATCCCGAGCGACGCAATCAGCACAAAATATGCCACAATCGTGTTGGCATACCCGACGCGTCCCACGCCCGCCGGAAGAAGAACTCTCGAGATATAGGAAGTGGTAATAAGCGGAAAAAGGGCCGTAAAGCCCTTATAGATCATATTAAATATAGAGTTTTTTACCAGTGATTTCTTCTCTGCCATACGTTCTTCCTCTATGATTCTGTCTATCCCAGCCGCCCGAGGCGGATCAGAAGTTCCCTCTTCCAATAAAACACATTCCGGTGCCAGACCCCGGTTTTACTGCTGCCGCACACGGTTCTGATACATTGCATTCCGGCGTAGCGCTTTGCCAGCCGGCGGAAATTCTCGTTGTATGCGTGATTGATATGCCCCGTCGAGTGATGGATCAGCGCCACGTCACAGACATAGACATTCCCGCCGTGCCATCTGGTATGCAGACAGCGCTCCACGCCGTACAGATGCCAGTTATCACACAGCTTTTCATCGAACGGATTCTTTTTGAAATGTGCCGTGTGCCCGCCGAAAAAACATTCATCCAGCGAATCGCACGCCCTCATCCCGGAAAATGCCTGCTCGCCGGCTGCGGCAAGTTCTCCTTCGCCGTGCTGTACTCCGGATAAAACGATTCCCTCGGCCTCGCCAAAGTACTTCTTCCTTCCCGGAATCGCCCCCGGCACAATCCCGGCAACACCCAGCAGATCCGCCTCCCCGGTCTGCGCCAGGTATCCGGCAAACCGCGCGAGCGTATCCTCCTTTGGAAGTTCGACGTCCTGGTGGGCGTAGATCACATACTCCGTCTCCACGCGCGCCGTCGCGGCATTCAGTGCAAGGCTGCACGATGCATACTGCCCGTGGCAATTGTCCATGCCGATCAGCTCATACCCGGTATTCTGTTTTGCAAGGGATGCCTGTAGCCTCTCGTATTGTTTCCTGTCGTTGTAGCAGCAGACGATCGTTATCTTATTTTTCATATTTTTTCATCAGACCGAGAAACGCCCGGTACGATTTGGTGATCTGTGTATAGTAAAAAATCTTGGCATCGCATACATCGCCGTATAGCTTCCTTGTCGTCACAGCCTCTTTATGAATACAGGTGACCTCCGGCGAATACAGCATCCGCAGTCCGCTCTTTGCCGCCAGGTAGTAGAGAATCTCCTCCTCCGCATACAAGAAGGTGCCTTCCCAGAAGCCGTCATACACTTTGAAGAAATCCCTTGAAAATACAAGACAGCATCCGTGGAGCAGCACTCCCTCGCGCTCCTCGCCGACTCTGCTATCCGCCGCTACCGCCTCGCCGTCCACCTCGCGGGTTGCTCCAGTGCTCCGCGACAGATCGCCTCCGTTCTTCTTCCCCAAGAGCAGCTTGGACATCCGGTAGCTCATCGCCCGGATCCAGGACGATACGATCTGCTTTCGCATATAGTTTAAGGTATAGCTGCGCTTCTCCGCCACTGGGTTAAAGTGCTGCGTGCGGGTCGCGTCCACAACATCCGCGCCCAGTATCGCATACGGCTTTCTGTCGTAGATCTCAAACAGGCGCTCACAAAAATCCGGCTGTTCAAACAGGATGTCGCTGTTTGCCGTGACGATCAGATCCGGATCATAGTGCTCTCTCGCATAGCGGATGCCGAGATTGTTCCCTCTGGCAAACCCGAGATTCTCTCCCGACGCGGTCACGCGCACCCGTTTTTCATCGATAAAATGCTCCGCAAGCCACTCCTCGCTCCCGTTTCCGGAACCGTTGTCCACGATGACAATGTGCATGTTTTTCCAGGTCTGCGTCGAAAGGATCGACTCTGCACATGCGGCGGCTTCCTCGTATGTTTTGTAATTTAAGATGACATAGCAAATCGTTCTCATCGGCACTGTCTCCCTGAATTCTTATGCGCCCGAGTATCTGGTCTTCGTGCCAAGGATAATGCGGACATACGGAGTGATGGAACGCACAATAGCCGTTCCGAGTCCAAAATACTTGTGCAGGAAATGGAACCAGTCCCGAAACGGCAGTCCCTTTCTGCTCTCCTTGAGCTTCATGCGCTGCATCCTTGGCAGCGACTCGTCCTGCCAGGTTCCCTTTAAGCTGCCGTCGTTGCACTGCCCGATGAATTTCGGGAAAATGCGGATCTCGTATCCCATCCGGCTGATGGCAAGTCCGTAATCAAAATCGCCAATGCTGTGCTGATAAAATGGATCAATCGACACTTTCATGAAAATGTCATGCGGAATGATCGCACAGTTCGCGTTAAACGTGTCAAAACAGATGTCCTGCGCCTCCGGACCGTACTTTTTGTACTTGATGCCCTTGACGTACTTGATGCCGCCGTAGCTCATCCTGCCGTCATCCCCGCACATTGCCCCGACCATGACCTTATCCGGTGCAAACAGCGGGAGCATTTCGTCAAAAATGCCCGGCACAAACTTCGTGTCGTCGTTCATCAGCATATAATACTCGTAATCGGGATGCGCCTTTTTCGCATGCTCGATCGCCTCATACATGCCGCGGTTCCAGAACAGTCCGCCGTCGCCGTTGATTAAATCAATCTCATACGGCATCGCCGCCAGCATCTCATCCGTGCCGTCCGTGCTGCCGTCATTGACAATCACATAATCAAAGGTGACGTTTTTGTTCTGCCCGAGCAATTCCATACTCTGCCTGGTCAGCTCTCTTCGGTTATAACAGGTAAATATCGCTAATACTTTCATCTGATTCTCTCCACGTTCTGCACTCTGTGTCTTGCTGCGCAATCCTATATTTGACCGATATAGTTTCTGCGAAACACAATGTGATAGATATGTTTTAACAGGTTCGGCTCGGATTCATGCAGCAGCGCCCGCTTCATCAGCCGGTGTACCTCGGGGCGTTCCGCCACCTCATCCGGGAATTCTGTGACCGCGTGATCCGTCGCCAGATGGTGGTCAAAGACCGGTTCCCTGCTCTCTCCGCAGTGAACGCCGCTTCCGTCCCATCCCTCGTTGCTCACCAGCGAGTGCAGCGGCGAGAGGATGTAGCCGTCCCGTTTAAAATTCGTCCAGTACCAGCGGATCGCCCAGGAATTCGTCCCCGCATCCGTCTGCTGGTCCTTCATAATCTTATAGAAATTGTAAGTGTTATCGTAATTAAAGCGGCGGCGCAGCTTTGCATCCTCTTTCATCCGCGTCCAGTCGCTGCATGTCGCATCAAAATGCCGCCAACGGTCTGCCCAGGTCGCCCATGACCAGCTTGTCCCGGTCAGCGTGTGAAAATAGGATTCACACGGCAGTGTGACCGTATCCGCAAAATGGGAAAAACCGGTCACGCCGGTCACCTTGGGATTCTTCTCGTAGCGCGAGAGCGCATCATTCATAAACCGCAGGAAATAGCGGTTCGTCACAAGATCATCCTCCAGAACGATCACGGTACCATAGCGCTCTATGATCTCCGTCACACCCTCGATCACGTTTCTGGCAAGCCCGTAATTTTCCTCCCGCGCAATCAGCGTCACTTTGAAAAAGCCGCCTGCCTGCGCCACGTAGTCGCGGATTTCCTGTACTTTGCCCCGATCCGCCTCTTTTTTTGCCGCGTCGGAGAACACGAACAGTTCCGTGTCCTGCGCCAGTTCATTTTTCGCCAGCGCTTCTATGGTGCGTCTGGTGTGCTCCGGTCTGTTGTAGGTAAATAAAATCACCGGCGCCGTTTTTTTCTCAGCCATGTCTCTCCTCCTGCCGATGTCCGTCTACTCCTGCTCTCTCGCCCATTCCACGTATGCTTCTATGCCGTCGGAAAGTGCCATGTGTTTCTCATATCCCAGCTTTTTCAACAGGGAGATATCCGCTCTCCAGTTGCGCGGGTCGCCCTCCTTGACCATGCCGTTAAAGGATACGACGTCCGCATCCGCGCCCAGCTTTCCGGCATAGATCTCCGCCAGCTCGCGGATCGATACTTCCTCCCCGTTCGCGACATTGATGACGTTCTCCGGTCCGTCATAGGCAAGGATCAGTTCGATCGCACGTACAATATCGGAGACATGAATGAAATCTCGCGTCTCCTCGCCGGTTCCGAACAGTTCGATTCTTCCGGTGTTCTGATATTTCTGATAGATGTCCCACAGCAGCTGCTTGCGCAGTCCGTTGCCGTAAGCAGAAAAAATACGGATGCTGCGGATGCGATAGCCGTGAATCCGGTTGTAATACTCGCAGAGCTCCTCCGCCATGTGCTTGTGCAGCCCATAGGGGGACATCGGCGCCGCAGCGTCTGACTCGCGCACCGGAAGCTGTCTCGGATTGCCGTAGATTCCGGCACTCGAGAGGAAAATGATCTGCGGTCTTTTTTCAAATGACTTCAATGCCAGAAGCAGCTGATAGAGACTGTGCAGATTGCCATCGAGATCTGCCATCGGATTGACCACCGAAGCCCCGACATTGGCGCTTCCCGCGCAGTGCAGAATCACATCCGGCTGCACGCCGGTAAAGATCGCCGCCATCTCCGCGGACTCCTGCGACATGTTGCACTGATAGTAGGCCATGGTGTCACCCGGCTGCCTGTCTCCACAGTAATTTGCCGCCAGATCCAGTCCTGTGATCTCGTATTCTTTTTCAAAATATTCCTTTGCGTGTCTCCCGATAAATCCGTTGACACCGGTTATCACCATTTTCTTCATATTCATCCTCCGGCACAAGGCCATCTTCCATTACACGAAAATCTTCTCCAATGCCTTCGCGTACTCTCCCGCCTCGCGGTACATGTTTGCCATTCCCGCCATCATATCTCCTGCAAAATATGCAGCTTCTTCCGGCCGGTCTGCCCTCTCTGCCGTCTCCACGATCAGATCTGCCAGTGCATCCGGATCGTGCGGATCAAAGAGTGTGCATTTTTCATTCTTCTGCTCTCTGTGTACCGGAATGTCCGACAACAGCACTGCCTTATCTAACACCTTGGCGTCCTCCAGCACCGTTCCCCAGCCTTCGCAGAGGGACGGCTGCACGATAAAGGCGGCATTTTTCATAATACAAAGCTGCTCCGTGCGCTCCACAAAGCCCAAAAGCCGGATGCTTCCCGCCACCGGTTCAGTCTCCATGATCGCTTTTAGCTCATTGATGTATTCCGGGTTGCGGTAGTCTTCCAGATTGCCGGTAAACACAAAATCATAATCCGCGAGAAGTCCCCGCTTTTTGATGCGCTCGATCGCGCGCACCGCGACCACATGATTCTTGTGCTTCCAGAACTGGTTCGGCAGATAGACGTACTTTTTATGCAGTCCGAATTTGTCCGCCACCCCGCGCTCTAACTCCGGCGTGATCGTGCGCAGTTCCGGCTCTATATAGGAGACAAAATGCACCACCTGCGTCCTGCATTTGTGTTCCGGATAAAAACGCTCCAGATCATGGCGTGCATCCTCACTGCTTAATACCAGCGTATTCGGAAGTTCTGTCATCTTCCGGTCCGTGACGTCCTTGCGCGCCAGTTCCTCCGGCTGGAAGAATTCCGGCAGCGTCTTGTGCTGGAAATCCGGAATCCAGAAAATGCCGCGTGAGGCAAACAGACTGCCGATCTTGTTGAGTTCCAGCGCGTAGCAGTATTTCACGCCATGCAGCCAGATCAGATTCATCTCGTAGAGCGCCAGCTTTGCCTTGTTCGTTCCGTCGTAGATATGCAGGTCGATGCGGTTCCCAAAGCAGGTAAAAATATCCGCATGTGCGGAGTCGATCAATACCACAATACGGTATTCCTTTTTTATCTTCTCACTCTCCAGACAGCTGAATATGATATTTTTTAAGTAGTACAAACCGCCGATCCATCCGCGGTTTCCAAGTCCGTTGAACAATATTTTTTTCATCTGACAGCCTTTCCCATCACATAGCAGAGAGCATCGATACAGCCCTTTGCCACCTCTTCAAATGCAAATGCATGCGCGCGCTCGTAGCTGCGCGTTCCCATCTCCTTAAGACGGTTTTCGTCCGCAAAAATCTGATCGATCTTCTCTGCAAACGCATGTGTATCCTCCGGGTCGACGATGTAGCCGTTCTCCCCCTCCGCCACCAGGTCAAACGCACCGTCGGCGTACTTTGAGGAGATCACCGGAAGCGACGCACACATCGCCTCTAAGATCACGAGTCCGAAACAATCCTCTCTGGTCGGCAGGATGAAGACATCCGCGTTGTGGTACAGTTCGCGCAGCGGCTCCCCCTCCACATATCCTAAAAAGCGGATACGGTCGGTAATTCCAAGCTTTCCCGCCTGTTCCGTAAGAAGCTCCCGCTCCTGTCCCTCGCCAACAATCGTAAGGTGAATGTCCTCGCTCGTCTCTGCCAGCGCCGGAAGCAGAAGGTCCAGCCCCTTTCTCTGGATCAGGCTTCCCACATACAGAAGTTCCCTTCCGCTGTAGTCTTCCTTTTCGCGCAGATATTTCTGAATGTCGACCGTCAGATAGGAGAGAAAACATTTCTTCTCATCCGCCCCGTATGCAATCTGCGCCTGCTTCGATGCGGTGCTGCTCGCCACGAACGCCGCCGCACGCTTTATGATGTAACTCCGGGAAAGCCGCTGCACCTTCCCGATATTTTTTTCTGAATTCAAGGTTCCATCCGTCCAGCTGATGAATGGAATCCGCTTTTTTCTGCACCAATGTACCGCTCTAAGGATCGTCGGGTTGTATTCCATGGCAAATACAAGATCCGGCTTTATTTCCGCCAGCAGCTTCTCCACGCCGACCGGAAGGAACACATACCGGTCGTCAAAACGCTTGCGGATAATCAGTGTCTTTGATTTCAAGAAATGGTAATGGCTCAGTTCCGCCAGTTCCACACTCCATTTGCGGTTCTCCATGCCCGCCCCGGAAAAAATGATATGAAATTCATACTCCGGATAATGCTTCTGCAGATATGCAAAAAAGTCCACCCGGTACGGCGACGGAATGTTCGTGATAAATACAGCTTTTATCATTTTGATATATCCTCATAAATCCTGATCAGTTTCTGGTAATTGTCCTCCGGGCGAAGACGCTCGGCATAAAAGGCTCTGGCGTTCTTTTTGAGCACCGACAGATCCATCGCATCAAACGCGCTGATCTTGTCTGCGAGATCCTCCGCGGAATTGTAGGTAAACTTCACACCGGTAATGCCGTCCTGCACCATGCCGTCCATGTTTCCGACTCTTCCCGCAATCACCGGCACGCCGTAGGAGTACGCCTCCGCGATCGTCATCGCAAACGCCTCGTAGCACTGCGATGTCATGATGACCGCCTTCGCCTGATAGAACTTCTCCGACATCTCGTCCTTCTGCAGATAGCCCAGAAACTTTACATTCTCCATATGATGTTCCCTGACATAGCGCTGCATCTCTTCCATCATCGGCCCGTTTCCCGCCACATACAGCTTCTTGTCCGGCAGTTTTTCAAAGGCTCTGACTGCAATATCGATTCCCTTTAAGGCTTCCACGCGCCCGGCAAACAGGAAATATTCTTCGTCCGAGCGCACCTCGTTCGGCACGATCTCCTCCGCGAAAGTAAAATTCGGCTTGATGTAAACCCGTTCCGGATTCACGATCTCTTTCTTTGTATCCAGCGATTCCAACAGCTTCTTCCGGTTGAACTCGGTCAGACAGATAAAATTCACCCTGCGGTATGTCCCCACAAACCGGTGAATCTGCAGGATGGCGGCGCTGACAAAAGACTGCAGCTTGCTGTTCCGGTAGCACTTGTGCCGGATGGCGCAGCCCATTCCGTGCTGCACACACTCCTCGCAGATCACATTGTCCCGGAAAAAAGATCCCGCCGGACAGAGCATGCGGAAATTATGCAGCGTCTGCACCACCGGCACCTTGCAGCGGAATGCTGCGTAAAAGACGGACGGGCTGACCATCGTCAGCGTGTTGTGTACATGCACGATGTCGATCTGGTTCTCCCGGATCAACTTTTTTACCTCGCGGTAAGTCTTAAGCGAGAACACCGCGGTAAACGGCAGGAACAGCTTTCCCACAATGCCCTTCTTCGCCAGCTCGCTGTTGGAGCGGTAGTACGTGTAGACCTTGTGTCCGTGTTCCTCGAGCAGGCGCTTTTCATTGCGCACCACCACATCTTCCCCGCCCGGGATCTGATAAAAATTGTGTATCTGTAAAATGCGATAATTCTTCATAGACTTCCTCATTCCGCCGCACATACATCATCCCGCTTCTTCTCCAGCAGATCCGGATAGAGCAGAATTCCGCACAGCAACACAAACGGATTCATAAAACCATTCATGATAAACTGTTCCAGCACACCGTAAAGTGCAAACGCCGCGATCATGACCAGTTCTTTGTAATAGCCGCCGCGGTAAAGCCGAAACAGCGTTTTCGTCACACACCACAGGAAAAACAGCGCCACAATCGCACCACAGTACAGGAACACAAACATGTACGTGTTGTCAATCAGCCCGTAATACTGTCCGTAAAACAGCTCCTGCGCCCGCGGGATCAGTGAGACTCCCTGTGTCTTATAATAGCTGCTCATGATATAGATTCTTCCCGACACCAGATGGTTTAAAAGACGCATCACAGAATTGCCGCCATCGTAGAACAGCATCGTGCACAGACTGAATACCGCACCGACCGGAACTGACAGCGCGAGAACCACCTTCCACCGGTCCTTTGCAATCTTTTCAAAAATAATCAGTGCCCAGACAAAGAAAAAGACTGCGATTCCCGTTCTGCAGTAGGTAAATTTGTAGAACAAAAGCGCGGTTGCCGATGTTCCGGCGAACCACCAGACATTCAGTTTTTTATAATTATAATATAGCAGTAGCAGCAATGTCAAAAAGACCGCAAGAAACGCCGTGTTCGGCTCATTCATGGCAAAGCTGTACACCGGAATCTCCACGTAGCTGCTGTCCGGCGTCGTTTTGTAACCAATATCAAAGACCCCGAACGTTGACCCGATCACCAGCATAGCCAGACAGAAGACCCGGATGTACACCGCCATCTGAATCATCAGCTCGAACCTGCAGTTCTTCATGGCAATGATCGTCATGAAAAGCAGCAGCCACGTATTTTGCTTCGTAATCACGGAGAGCCCGAGTCCAAGAGCCAGCAGCACCGCAATCCACGCAATCTCACGGAGCGTGTAGCGCGTGGTCACAATCTTGATCGCCCAGAAGCTCATGGCAAAGATAAAGAAAAATTTGTATATATTATCGCCGTGATCGTACGCCAGCGCTTTCATCAGGATATTGATCGCAAAATACCCGTAAAACGCCGCAACTCCCACGCTCTCCCAATCACTTGTCCGAAAAAATGTCTTGATTCTATCCATACCGTCCTTTCTGCCTTCCTGCTACCGCGCTATGATCCGATTCTGGAATACACCGCATATACGTCTTCGATCACAGCAATCTTTTCATATCCGTATTCCGTCAGATCCTCGGGGATCTGGTGAAAAGAAGTATTAAACACTATATATCTGCAGTTCTTATTTTTCGCAATCTCCGTGACACGCGCCACATCCGGATGCTCGCTGCTCATTTCCTCGTAGACCTGCTGTTCTTCCTCCCCGATGTTGGAGATAAAGCCCTCCGCATTTCTTCCGTACAGCAGACATGCGGCTGCGGAATATTGTCTGACACTGCATAAAAGCTCGTTCGGCACGATAAGCGTCTCCTGCCAGTCAACCAGCCGGCTCTGCACCAGATCCGCAATCTCAACCGCCGCCTGCGGCAGTTCGTACACATTCGACCGCTCCCCGTAAGTCTCCGCCGATAAAACCGGCTTCCCGGTCACGAAGATACAGACACATGCCACCGCCACCACGACAATGCGCAGTGCCTGCTTTCCAAGCCGGTACGCCATCCTTACCACCGCATAGGCGATCACGAACGTCCACGGAAGCATCCACAGCAGCCGCCAATACACCCCGCTTAAGAAGCGGGTTCCCACATATTTGTAGAACACCGGGTTGAAAAAGAAAATTCCCACCAGCACCGACGGCCAGAACAATCTGTGCCGCTCCTCCTTCCCCAGGAAGAAGCAGCAGACCAGCGCCGCCGCAAACAGCAGCAGATGGACGAGACCGGCACGTCCGCCGGTAAATTTTACAAATTCCCCCCACAAAGCCAGTACATAGCCCATTCTTTTACTCCTACATCAGGTAATATCCTAAAAAGATCACACACGGAACCGCTGCCAGCCAGATGGCAAGCGTCTTTCTCCAGTTCCTGTAATAGCAAAAATCCAGCACGCCATAGACGGCAAGCAGAACCGGCGCTGTCACGATACCAATTCCGGAAAGCATGCACGTGCCCACACCCGCCACATAGAGAAGCGGAATCCAGCGTTTCCACGCCTCTTTCTTCATGATCTGGTAAAACAGATAGAAAAACAGCGGAAGCGCGAAGCTTGCGCAGACTGCCTTTCCCTGCCAGATGCGCAGCAGAAGCATGGACGCCAGCGTGTGCGTCGACGTGTAGCCCGCAAGGTGAAGCACGGAGAGCACGATTCCGAAAAGAAATGTCTTCTCCCAGTCTCCGCCAAACAGCACCTGCCCGATCAGCAGATACAGGGCATAGCAGATCAGAATCAGGAAAAACGGCAGATACGCATGCGACAACGCCGCCGGCGCCATATTTCCCTCTTTGGCATGCATTGCGACAAACATCGCCCACGGCGAGGTCAGATCTTTACGTACCTCCCCGGTATCCCAGTACATGTAGTCTGCCGTGATCGGGTCCTCCCGGTACATGGTGTCATGTACGACCGCCGATACTTCCTCCGCCACAAAGCGTGAGTCGTCATCGTCGCTGTGCTCGTAACGCGCGGGGATATATGCCTGCAGCAGAATCAGAACCGCCGCAAGAATCCCAAAGACAATCGTCCACGTTCCGGCTTTTCCACGCTCTTTTTTTTGCACGCCTGCGCCATCCGCCGTCCCAGCAGCCGCGTCCGCAACCGTCTCCGCGGCCCCCGCCTGGCGTCCCAGCCAGATGACAAACGACAGCACCGCAAGGATCTGCAGAATGATACGCCACAGCAGAAGTGCCTGCGTCAGTGTTTTCTGCATCATCACAAACGGCACCAGCACAAGCTGTGCTGTGGCGAGCATTGTCGCAAAGCCGAGCACCCAGGCGTGCAGAAGCTGACTGGCGCGCTCTCTTATTTTCAAAAAGTCCGTCCACAGAAGACCGATCCAGACCGGCACGAACACGAACATCCCAACCATATAGAGCAGGCTCTTACAGCTCATACACCAGAACTCCTTCAAGCACGATTCCCTGTACTGCCGCCTCATTCTTAAGACGATACAGTGTCTCGTTATTCACTCCGCCTCTTGCACACACAACAAAGTTCTTGTCACAGAGCTTTCCTGCCGCAAAAGCATCTGCGCTCTCTGCGACATTCGGGCTGTTGATGACAATGTATTCATAAGTATCCTGCATTTCTTTCACATAGGAAGCAAAACGCTCGTTCATGACCACGTCAAAATTCTTCTCCTCAGCCACATCTCTGCACAGTACGTCCAGATAGCTGTTCTGCGTCGTCGGTACCGGGCGGCTCTCGTCACCCAGAACATAACGGCTGATGGAATTGCCTGCTTCCTTGCCCTCCGGCTCCTTGACCAGATCGATGAGCAGGGTCTTCTTTTTCTCATTTGCAAAGCTCATGGCAAGCTTTAATCCGGCATCCTTTTTGAAATAACCGACCGGCATACAGTTCACACTCACGCCCTTGTGATCCGCTCCGCCCTGTTTTTCTTTTAAAAACAGCGCTAATTTCTTATATACTTCCTCTTCATTCGCTTTTCTGGTCTTCACGTCATCGATGACCGGAATATCCAGACATGCACGCACTTCCTCTGCGCTCTTCGGCTTCCGGTAGAGAATCAGCCAGAAAGTATACAGTGCTACCTCCGCAATGATTCCAAGCAGTGCACCCGCCGCGATTCCTTTTTTCACGCCGCCCTTGAAATCGTCCTCAGAGATAAAGTAATTCTCCGCTTTTCTGGTCTCGCTGTTCGGATACGGTGCGTCCAGCACGGTAAAGCAGGTCTCCCCGTCCGTGAGCTCGCTGCCCACCTGAAGTGTCGCATCAATGATCTCCTGTGTAAATGCAATGGCGCCGTCCTCATCGGCGATGCTGAACGTTCCGGTATCAATCGGATACTGCAGGTAGATCGTAACCATATCTCCCGCTTCGCCCTGCAGCACGTCGAAGATTCCCTGATACGTCTTATAGTCCAGATCGCATCCCGTCTTCTGCTGCACGCGTTCATACGCGCGGTAGCTCTGCGCCATCTTAATGACATTGTTCGCGCGCTCCGTGGAGGCACTGGTGCTGTAGTCTGCCACATACAGTGTGGCTGTCACCTGTTTTACATTTTCATATACACTCTGCTCGATAAAAGGCTTCAGAGATTTGTACTTGTAGCCGCCAAGCACCGCTGCGCACACTGCGGCACAGATCAGCGCCAGCCACCATTTGCGCAGATTGCACTGGATGATTTCCGCAATACTGTATTCCCTGTCTAAGCGATATTCTTGATTCATATGATTCTCCTTCCTTATTCTCCGCCCTTCTCAAAAACAACCTTGATCGTTTTTAAGATAATTTTTATGTCAAGACCGATGCTCCAGTTATCAATATACTGTACATCCAGCTTTACCACATCCTCAAAGTCCTTGATTTCATTTCTTCCGCTCACCTGCCAGAGTCCTGTAATACCCGGCTTCGCGCTTAAGCGGCGCTTCTGATGGGATTCATACTGCCGGAACTCATCCACTGTCGGCGGTCTTGTTCCAACGAGGCTCATATCTCCCTTTAACACATTGTAGAACTGCGGAAGTTCATCGATGCTGGTCTTGCGGATAAATTTGCCCACCTTTGTGATGCGCGGATCTTCTTTCATCTTGAACATGAAGCCGTTCATCTCGTTCTGGCTCTCCAGCTCCTTCTTGCGCTCCTCCGCATCCTTGTACATGGAGCGGAACTTATAGATCTTGAAGAAGCGGCCGTTCTTTCCCACACGCTTCTGTGCGAAAAACAGCGGTCCCGGCGATTCGATCAGAAGCGGCGGCGCTAAAAATACCGTAACAACCGCAGTGATCGCCAGACCGACGATCGCTCCCGCGATATCCATCAGCCGCTTCACAAACAGCATCTTCCAGTCATAATACTGGTTGGAAAACGTCACAACCGGAACATTTCCCATCATATTGAAATTCTTGTGATAATCGTCAAACCGTTTCAACAGCTCGATTGTGATATGCACGGTCGCTCCCATATCCTCGAACGCTTCCACCACTTTTGCCAGGGATTCCCCGGTATCGTACGGAACGTTTAAGAACACTTCGTCCACAATCTGTTCCTTCGCATACTGGAACATGGTGTCGTAGGTCGCCACGACCGGAATTCCCTCATACCAGGTTCCGATCTGGTTGTCGTCGATGATCGCAATGCCGGTCAGACGGTGCTCCCAGTCTTTTGCATTCTCGATCTCTGCAAGCGTATCCTTCACGCGGTCCGTCGTGGTGACAAGAAACAGCTGGTTCGTCCCCCGCTTGTTGCGGTAGATGTGCAGCAGATAATACTTGATCGCCGCGTGCGCCACGAAGAACAGCACCAGGTTCATCCCTGCGATACAGAAATATACGCCTCGGGAGGCATCCGCATTGTTATGCTGCAAAAAGATCGTCAGCGCTGTCACAAAAATCATGATGACGCTCGCCTCAAGCGCCGCCCAGAAATCCCTGGCAAGGTTGCGCCGGATAAAATTCTTCTCCAGATCCGAGAACAGCAGGATCAGCATGTAGATCACAAGCACAATGCCAAAGCTGTCCATCAGCTCGGACTTCATGTTCTGTACGGACACGTTCCGGTATAGAACCAGCCACAGATAGCCCCCGCCGAAATAACTGATGACAAAGCAGATCAGATCCGCCAGAAGCAGCACGACTGTCTGAATCTTTTCTTTTGATTGGTACATAATAAACCCTCTCTTTTATCCCTCATAGATGCTTTCCCGGTTGCCCAGGGAAAAGTAAAGGCAAAAGCGCTGCTCCGGCGCCGCCTGCCACACACAGTCAAAACCGAACTCCGGATTTTCCACCCGGCGGAGCTTAAACATCTCTGCCACATCCGCCCGCGCTCTTCTTGTAATCTCCGCCGCAAACTGCTCTCCGCCTGGCGCCGCCACCCGGATATTGACCGGAAGGCATCTTCCGTCCCAGGTCTTTGCGAACGCCCATCCGGAACAGACCCTGCTGCCGTCCTGGCTCTCCGCCCGGTCAATATGGTAGAGCAGCTTTCTCACACGCAGATACACCGACTCTCTCACAATCTCGCCGCCGTCCCCGGCTCCCGCTCCCTCAAGCAGCGCCGCAAACGGAATGATTCTGGTTCCCATCCGCCGCTGCATGCTGCGCACCGGAAACGCCCCGGCTCTTAAATACTCCTGAAAATGTTCTTCCATCCGCGCAAAGCATTCTGTCTCTTCCTCCGTGAGACCGGCAGACTTCAGCCAGTCCGCAAGACTTTTTCCCTCTGCCTTAAAAATCTGGTAATAGGCATAATAGACTGCACGGTAGATCAGATATTTCTTCGGCACCGGAAACGGGAACGTCCACTCGTAATCGATGACGGTCCACGCGCTGTCCGCGGCGGCTTTCCCGCTCTCCACGAAAATATTGGAAAATATCATATCCACATCGCTGACTGTGGCGCAGGGTATTCCCTCCGGAAGCTTTCCCTCCCCGAATACCTCCGCAAACTCCGGCGTCCTGTCAAAGGGGATCTCTCCTCCGCTGCCGGACACACGGTCTGCATACGCCGCGACCATCTGTTCCACCGTCTCCCAGTCGCCGGCTTCCACCGCCTGTTCCATGAGATGCTGCAGATTGTCCCCCTGCACAAACGGCGACACGCTTCTGCATCCCCCCGGCACATCCTCTGTCGTACAGGGGCAGAAGGTGATGCGGCTGCCCGCGTATGCCGCGTCCAGCTGCTTTCCGAGTTCTTCCTGCCTACGGATATGGTCTCCCGCCTGTATGGTACAGGCGTACTTATATACTTTTTTCTCTCCGGCTTCATCGGTTACTATATCCGTCCGGATACGGAACCGTTCCGCCCGCTCATTGGAATATTTTGAATAAATCGTTCGTTCCAAACGCGCTATCCCTCCTGCACAGCTTCGATCAAAAAGGAATTGGAGAACGTCTGAAATACGCCCTCCTCCAACAGGGAATCAAACATCACACGCTCGTTGAAGCATGCCACCCTGTCACGGTCATAATTGCTGCGCCCCTCGGCGAGTTCGCCTTTCTGCGGCAGCCACTCGTCCGAGTAGATCACGGACGGGAACTTGTGATCGGGATAGGGATAATAAAACGTCAGTCCCCCAAATCCCGCCTCCTGCAGCAGCCTTGTGTACTCTGCCCGGCTGTAGCTTCTGCCAAAGCGTCCAACCGCCGCCGCATCCGGATAACCGTCAATTCCGGTAAAATATCCGCCGCAGTATTCTTCCTGACATCCCGCAAGATATTTCAGCCCGATCCGGTTGGCGTCCGCCACGTAAAACTTTCCTCCCGGCGCAAGCAGCTCCCGTAACGCCGGAAGCTGTTTTTCCCAGCGGTAAAAATGGCCGGCAATCAGGATCGCATCGAACCGCCCGTGCTCCGGAAGCTGTCTTCTTATGTCAAGCTTCTCCCTCTCCTGCGGTTCCTTAAAGCGCTCTCTTAAAATCTTCTCCTGCAGTTCACTCTCCGCAAGCACCGTCACGCTGCCCGCCATTGCGAGCAGCTTTCCGGTCAGCGCCCCGCACTCCGGATTACATTCCAGAACCCGCATATCCTTATCAAACGGCAAAAAGCTCACCAGATTCTCCCGGATCTGCGACAAATGATACAGATACGGGTAAGATGCCCGCTGTTCGATGATGCCCGCATAATCTGCCTTACTATTCTGTTTTATGCTCTCATACAGTTCCTTCAGAACTTCTGCATCCTCCATACTGTTCCTCCGCATCCCTCTGCTGTCTGACATGCTGTCGGTGTTCCCTGCTCTTTTATTCCTCCACACGCTCCACGGTCGTCTCCGAATTCATATCATAGAAACCAACCGTATTCTTGTCCGATATGACCGTAACGCCCACCACATCATACAGCCGGTGGTACGCACGGAACTCGCCGCCCACGTAACCGGTACAGCTGATGGACAGCAGATACTCGCCGCCCTGCAGATCCATATTCTGTTTAAAGGAAGCCACATAGATCTCTCCTGCCCGCACCAGCCCGACGCCGACCTTCTCGTACATGGTGTTCGTTCCCGTGACAGCGGTTCCCTGCACAGTCTTAAACGTATAGGTAAAAATCGGATCCTGAATATCGGTGTGAAACTGCACCTTTGAGCGGATAGTAAAAGACGTCCCCTTCTGGATACAGCTCGTATAGCTTCCGTACTCGTCAATCACCGCAAAATCAATGATTTCCGCTTCCCCGGTTCCGTATTCATTCACCTGCGGATTCAACTCATAGTTGGATTTCCACAGCTTCTTTGTCCCATTTTCCTTCGCGTCCGCAAGCACCTGTCCGCTCGCAATATTCTGCGACTGATTTAACAGCACTTTCTTGTACAGGTTGATCGTGTCCTTGGGATTTCCTTCCGACAGCTTGACGCCCTTGTTTAAAAGAATCACGCGGTCACAGTATTTTGCCACACTGCTGATGTCGTGGCTGACAAAAATAATCGTCTTGCCCTCCGCCTTGAAATCCTCAAACTTTTTATAACATTTTGCCTGGAAAAACACGTCTCCGACCGACAGCGCCTCATCGACGATGAGGATCTCCGGATCAATGTTGATCGCCACCGCAAACGCCAGACGCACAAACATGCCGCTGGAATACGTCTTGCACGGCTGGTTTACAAATTCGCCGATATCCGCAAATTTCAAAATATCGTCCAGTCTTGCATCCATCTCCTCCCTGGAGAATCCCATCATCATGCCGTTGAGATATACGTTTTCGATGCCGGTGTATTCCATGTTAAAGCCCGCGCCAAGCTCCAGCAGCGCCGAGATTCTCCCGTCAATCTCGACCTCACCGCTTGTGGGTGAGAGCACGCCTGTGATAATTTTTAAGATGGTAGATTTGCCGGAGCCGTTCGTTCCGATGATTCCGACCGTCTCACCTTTTTTCACATCGAACGTGACATGGTCGAGTGCCCGATGTTCCTTGAATCTGCCTTTTCCCGCAAGTCCCAGCGCGTCAAACAGCCGTTCCGAGGGTCTGTTGTATAGCCGGTATACCTTGCTGACATCTTCTACCCTGATTGCTAACTCATCCATTCAGTTACAAATTCCTCTCTATAATACATCCGCGAAATGCGGTCGCAGCCTCTTGAACACGGTTGTTCCGAGAAACAGTATCACTGCCGTCACAACCCAGAAATATACGGTAATTCCCATATCCTCCCAGAATCCGATGTGATTGATCAGTGCGTTCCGGTATCCCGAAACAATGTAGTACATCGGATTGAGCTTTAACACGGCAATCGCCCAACCCGGTATCTGCACCATCGTCTCAAAGTTCCACATAATCGGCGTCACCCACATGCCGATCTGCAACAGGATTCCCACCACTTCTTTCATGTCGCGGAAAAATACCGTCACCGCACTCGTCGCATACACAAGCCCTGTCGCAAACAGAATCATACAGAAAGAATAATATACGACCTGAAGTGCATACCAGTCCGGCATATATCCCATACAGATGAAAAGCACAATCGTAAACGCCACAAAAAACAGATGCGTAAACAGCGCCGATATCATTTTTACCACTGGGAGCATATCGATCTGGAACACGACTTTTTTTACCAGATAGCTGTACTCCACCAGAACACCGGTGCCGCCGTTCAGCGCTTCCTGAAAATAGAACCACGGCACAAGTCCCGCTGTCAGCCACAGCACGAACGGAATCTCAATTCCGGTCCGAAGATCCGTCGCCTTGGAATTCAGTCCCTTCTCAAACACGAACCAGTACAAAAGCACCGTGATTACCGGCTGGACGAACGCCCAGACCACACCAAAGTAGGAGCCTGCAAACTTCTTCTTGATGTCATTTTTTGCCAGATTCCATACCAGGCTTCTACTTCCGATCAGATGATGAAGCAGTGATGTATCCTTTTTCTTTCCTGCCATCTATGTTCTCCTAATCTCTTTCTATCCCTCTGCAGGCGCATGTTTTTCCTTACTTTATGCCGTGCGCCGCCTTATATTCTGCGAAGCTTTTCTGCACTTTATCCTTGTCGGATAAGATCAGATCCGCCGCTGTCATTCCTTCCGGCATCGGCCATTCCACGCCGACCTCGGCATCATTCCACAGAATACCGCCCTCATCGTTCGGATGGTAGAAGTCCGTTACCTTGTAGCAGAACTCTGCCTCCTCCGACAGCACGATAAATCCGTGCGCAAAATTCTTCGGCACGAAAAACTGCTTCTTGTTCTCCGCGGAAAGCAGCACGCCGTACCATTTGCCGAACGTCTTCGATCCCTCTCTTAAATCCACCGCAACGTCAAACACCTCGCCGTTTACCACACGGACCAGCTTGTCCTGCGGATAATTGATCTGAAAATGAAGCCCGCGGAGCACGCCCTTTTTCGATGCTGACTGGTTGTCCTGCACGAACTGGCAGTCAATCCCCGCCTCCGCAAAATCGTTATAATTGTAAGTCTCCATAAAATATCCGCGCGCATCACCGAATACTGCCGGCTCGATGACCTTCAGCCCCTCAATGCCGTTGCAATTCTCTGTTACCTTGATCTTACCCATGTTCTATAATCCCTCCGCGATTTCCATCAGATATTTGCCGTAATCCGTCTTTAAGAGCGGCTGTGCCAGCTTGATGAGCTGGTCTCTGTCGATAAAACCACGCTTATACGCGATCTCCTCAATGCAGGAGATGTATAAGCCCTGACGTTTCTGGAATGCAGACACAAAATCTGCCGCGGCAAGCAGCATGTCGTGGTTTCCCGTATCCAGCCATGCGAATCCTCTTCCAAGCGTCTCCACGCTCAATGTTCCACGCTCCAGATAAGCGTTGTTGACAGAGGTGATCTCGATCTCCCCGCGTGCGGACGGCTTGACGTTTTTTGCAATCTCCACCACGTCGTTATCGTAAAAGTAAAGTCCCGGCACCGCGTAATTGGACTTCGGATGCTCCGGCTTTTCCTCGATGGACAGCGCCTTGCCGTTCTCATCGAATTCCACGACGCCGTACTCTCTCGGATCTCTGACATAATAGCCGAAGATCGTCGCTCCATGCTCTTTTTCCGTGCGCTCCGCTGCGCTCTTTAACACTTTGGAAAAGCTCTGTCCGTAGAAAATATTATCGCCGAGCACCAGTGCCACCGCATCATTTCCGATAAATTTTTCACCGATGATAAATGCGTCCGCGAGTCCTCTCGGCTGCTCCTGCACTGCATAGGAAAAACTCATGCCAAGCTGGCTTCCGTCTCCGAAAAGCTCCTCAAACACCGGCAGATCCCGCGGTGTGGAGATGATTAACACCTCGCGGATTCCCGCAAGCATCAACGTTGATAATGGATAGTAGATCATCGGCTTGTCATACACCGGCATGATCTGTTTTGAAATCGCTTTAGTCAGCGGATAAAGTCTGGTACCGGAGCCTCCGGCTAGTATTATTCCCTTCATCTGAAAAATCCTCCCATTTTATCCAATATACGCCACGTCCATTAACATTTGTAATGGACACAGCTTAATTTTTTCTTAATTTAAAACGCAAACAAGCAGTATCGCCCAAAAGGCGGTACTGCTGCCTGCATCAACTATCTGTTCTGATACATATCCTCATAATATTTCTGATAATCACCGCTGGTGACATTCTTCATCCAGTCCTCGTGCTCGAAAAACCACGCGATCGTCTTGCGGATGCCGTCCTCGAACTTTGTCTCCGGCTCCCAGCCTACCTCTGCCTTGATCTTGTCCGGTGCAATTGCATAGCGTCTGTCATGTCCCTTGCGGTCTGCCACGTAAGTGATCAGATCTTTGCTTACCAGCTTTCTTCTCGGATCGTCCGCCGGAAGCATTTCCTGTAAGGTATCAATAATAATCTCAATAATCTGGATATTCTGTTTTTCGTTGTGTCCGCCAATGTTGTAAGTCTCACCGAGGCGTCCCTTTTCCTGCACCATATCGATGCCCTTCGCATGATCGTCGACATACAGCCAGTCACGCACATTCTTGCCGTCGCCGTACACCGGAAGCTTCTTGCCCTGCAGCGCATTGTTGATAATCAGCGGGATCAGCTTCTCCGGGAACTGATACGGTCCGTAATTGTTGGAACAGTTCGTGATGTTCGCCGGGAACTTGTAGGTATCAATGTATGCCTTTACCAACATATCTGAGGATGCCTTGCTGGCTGAATACGGGCTGTGTGGTGCGTACGGAGTCGTCTCATAAAAATAAGATCCGTCATCCTCCAGGGAGCCGTATACCTCATCCGTCGATACGTGTAAAAACTTCTTGTCCGCCTTAAATGTGCCGTCCGGAAGTTCCCATGCCGCCTTGGCGCAGTTTAACATCACTGCCGTTCCGAGCACGTTCGTCTTCACGAAGACCTCCGGATTCTTGATACTGCGGTCTACATGGCTCTCTGCAGCGAAGTGAACCACACGGTCAATGTCGTTCTCCGCGAAAATCTTCGCAATGGCTTCCTTATCCGTAATGTCCGCCCGGATAAACGTATAATTTGGATTGTTCTCAATGTCCTTCAGGTTCTCAAGGTTTCCCGCATACGTGAGAACATCCACATTAATGATGCGGATCGTATCTCCGTATTTGCGGAACATGTAGTGAATGTAATTGGAACCGATAAAACCGGCTCCCCCTGTTACCAGATAAGTTCTCATATTAACCTCCATTATCTCCAATGCTTTCTATCTCAATCCAGCACAACTTTGTTGCCATAAGTCTCTTCATTTTATCATAGATTCCGTTCCAACACAAGCTTGTATACACAGACCGCCGGATCTCATCTACCACCAGTCTGTCCGCATCTGTTCTGTGATATCCGACAGCCGTACCACAACACAATCCTCCGTCACAAGAACCGATCCCTCTTCCGGGAAATCCTTCATCTGTCCCGCCAGTTCCACCGCGTGTCTCTTCTGCTCTTCCGTCGCATCCTCCCGCAGCACGTTCCCGGTATAAGCCTGTACAAAACCGCAAATACGGTGTGTCGCTCCGGTCGGGTTCTCCATACTGTAATCCCAACCGTAGAACGACCAGCCATACATCTCGGTCCGCCTGCACCACTCTGGGAGATCTGCCTCCTGATAGCCCACAAACACCACCGGAAGCTGCTGCAGTTTCCCTCCGTCTGCCCCGGCGAAGCGCTCTAACAGCTGCTGGGTTTTCTGCTCATCCTCCCTGCAGCGTATCTCATCGGTCACGGCAAGGCGCAGATCATAGCCGGTCTGGACCGCAATCACAAGGCAGATGCACAATCTGCAGACGAGCAGCAGCCAGTAACCCGTACCGCGGTCTCTGCCGTTCCAGAGTTCCGCAAGCCGCTCCGTCACATACATTCCCAGGAACGCTCCCGCCACCGGAAGCGCAAACTGTGATCTCGTCACGATCATCTCTCCCATGTATGCCGTCAGAAGCAGCGGCGCAAGCACCAGTCCCGCCAGTCCAAGCAATGAATACCGGATTTTCTTCTTCTCCCACGGAAGTTCCTGTTTTTTCCGGCAGGCAAGCACACTTCCTGCCAGCACAAGCAGAAGCACTACGCCGCATCCGTAGAACGAAAAATTTCTGGGGCCATGGCCGAGCAGCAGATTTTTCAGCGTGCGCAGCACATTCTTGATACATGCGAGCGCAGGCAGTCTTCCCCAGCCCATCTGGCTGTCCATATAATCCGAAGACACCAGAAACGTGCTCATATACCAGTGATAGCACAGATACACCACACCAAAATGTACGATCATCCAGAGAATCTGCCGGAGATATCCGCCCTGCTCCCGCTCCGCAGTCAGCTCCGCCAGGAAGAAAACGAGGCACACTGCGATGTAGTAAACCGCCAGCGCCTGATACGATCCCAGACCGATAAATAACAGAACGCCCGCCGCAAAAGCCCGGAGCAGATTCGTTACAGTTCCGGCGCCGATCCCGCTCATCAGGAATGCCGCCTCAATCAACAGCAGCATTGCAAGCGCCACTTCCGCCTGCTGCAGGGAAAAATAAATCTGATAGCACCAGATGTTGGACGTCACATAGAGGAGCAGGAAAATCCAGTACCGGCTTTTCTTTTTCCCGGAGCGCTCATAAATGCCGAACGTCAGAAGATTGGCTCCCAGCCAGAAAAACAGGAAGAACAGGATCCCGCTTTTTATAACCTGATGTGTTCCAAGCCCCAGAAGGTGCTTGAGCCATGCCAGCTCCCACCGTCCGATCGCAAGCCATCCCAGACTGCTTCCCGGATGGTTGATTAACTCTTCCGTATCAATGCGGATGTTGCCGCAAAAAACAAGATAACCGAAACAGATCAGCATTGCCGCCATTGACGCAGCGAGCAGCCCCCAGTATTTCCTCACATAGTCACGCAAATCCCGCATTACAACACTTTTCATCTGTTCCGGTTATCCTTTCACTTTTCTGTCGGTATCTCTCTCAGCCCAAATGCTGCATATATTCATCCAGCGCGCTCTCCCAGTCAGCCATACGATAGCCGTCCGTCAGGCGCATCATGTAATTATCCAGAATGGAATACGCCGGTCTCTTCGCCGAAGCAGGATTCATTGCCGCATACTCCTCACTTGTCACATGTCTGACGCGGGTATTCTTCCCTGCACGCGCAAACACTGCCTCCGCAAATGCCGCCCAGTTGGTATCCCCCTCGCAGGTTGCATGGAACAGTCCGTAATTCTCCGTTGGTTCATAGTGATGAATCGCACGTGCAAGTTCCACTGCACTGGTCGGCGAACCGAGCTGATCGCATACCACGCTCACTTCCTCATGGTTCTCTGCGAGTCTCAACATCGTTTTGGCAAAATTTTTGCCGTCCCCGTACAGCCATGCCGTGCGGAAGATAAAATACTTTCTCGCGAACGCCTTCACGAAGCGTTCTCCCTCAAGCTTTGTTTTGCCGTATGCACTGACCGGTCCCGGCTCATCGAATTCCGTATACGGTCTCGTTCCGTTTCCGGCAAAGACATAATCCGTGGACACATGTATCAGCTTTGCGTCAACTTCCGCAGCAGCGATGGCCAGGTTGCGTGGACCGATCGCGTTAATGCGATACGCCGCATCCCACTGTGTCTCACAGGCATCCACATTCGTGTGCGCCGCACAGTTGATGATAACCTGCGGACGCTCGGCGCGGACAAGCGCCAGCACGGCAGCCACATCGGCGATGTCAAGTGCTGTGACACCATCGCCCTCCACCACATCTGTGTTGATAAACGTTACGTCTTCCTTTGCATACTCTGCGCGGATTGCGCGCCCCAGCTGACCGTTACAGCCGGTAACCAGTATCTTTTTCATCCGGTTTTCCTCTCTTACTCTTCTATTCTCCAAGTCCGTTCTCAATGGCATTCACAAGCGCCGCAAGCGCTTCCTGTTCGTCTTCCCCCTCGCATACCAGCTCAATCTCATCGCCCGATTTGATGCATGCACCGAGCACGCTCAACACGCTCTTGGCATTTGCAGTATTCTCACGGTACCGGAATGTGATGTGCGATTTGAACTGCATCGCCTCCTTGCACAGGATTCCTGCCGGTCTAAGATGCAGCCCCGTTGGATTCTTGACTGTGACTTTCTGACTTACCATGCTCTCTTCCCTCCAATGAATAATTTTCCTAACAAAGTCTCTGTCTCTACAGCATAATGCGCGTAATCAGATCCGCAAGTCTCTTCGCTTCCTCGTCAATCACCTTCTGATCTTTCCCCTCAATCATAACGCGCACCAGAGGTTCGGTACCGGACGGCCGGATCAGCACGCGTCCCTCACCGTTAAACTTTTTCTCCAGTTCCGCGATTGCATCTGCAATCTCCGGATACTCCATAAAATGCTCTTTTTTGTGATTCGGCACCTTGGCATTGACAAGCGCCTGCGGCAGAACCTCCATGATCGCTGCCAGCTCTGACAACGGCTTTCCGGTGTCCACCATCACTTCCAGAAGATGCAGGGCGCTCAAAAGCCCGTCTCCGGTCGTATTGTCATCCAGGAAAATAACGTGTCCGGACTGCTCACCTCCGATATTGTATCCGTGTTCCCGCATGTTCTCCAGAACATACCGGTCTCCGACTTTTGTTTTCTCTACGTGGATTCCCTCTTTTTCTCCCATCAGAGTAAATCCCAGGTTGCTCATGATCGTCACAACAATCGTATTCTTCTTCAGTCTGCCCTTCTGCTTCATGTAGTTGCCGCAGATTGCCATCACCTGATCGCCGTCTACCAGATTGCCCTTTTCATCGACCGCAAGCATACGATCCGCATCGCCGTCAAACGCGATACCGGCATCCGCCTTCTCGTACACAACGCGTGCCTTCAGCTCATCCATGTGGGTAGATCCGCAGTTCGCATTGATGTTGGTTCCGTCTGGGTCGGTGTGAATCGCCACCAGTTCCGCGCCAAGATCGCTGAGCGCCTTGACGGACGTGTAATACGACGCACCCTCCGCGCAGTCCACCACGATCTTTTTGCCGTGCAGATCGACCGGAACACATTTTTCCATAAATTTCACATATTCATCCTTCAGATCAAAACGGTATTCGATCTTTCCCACGCCGGATCCGATCGGAAGTACCACGTCCTTCATGTTGTTGCGGATCAGCGCTTCAATCTCATCCTCCAGTGCATCGGAAAGCTTGTAGCCCTCGCCGTTGAAGAACTTGATTCCGTTAAATTCCATCGGATTGTGCGATGCCGAGATCACAACACCCGCATCTACTTTATGCTTTCTTGTCAGATAGGCAATCGCCGGCGTCGGCATAACCCCCACAAAAATGGCGTTTGCACCCACGGAGCAGATTCCCGCCATCAACGCGCTGGCAAGCATTCCTCCCGATATTCTGGTATCGCATCCGACAATGATTGTCGCCTGATGTTCCGTCTCTTTCGTCAGCACATACGCGCCTGCCTGCCCAAGCTTGGTTGCCAGTTCGATCGTCAGTTCCGATCCCGCCACGCCACGCACGCCATCCGTGCCAAACATTCTAGCCATATTCTATTTCCTCCATGTTTTCACTTTTTTACGGATTGTTGCTGCTTCTCTCCGCATCACTTCCAGCTGCACCGTTCTCAGTGGCTGTCTTATCCGTTTTATCGGTTTTATCCGACTTGTCAGCCGCATCGCCTGCAGCGGCGGTGCCGGCTGTATCGTTCGTCTTGCTCTCACTGTCTGTCGTATCCGTATTATCCGAAGTACCCGTTTCGGCGGTGTTGTGGTCGGTAATTGTCACCGGCAGTGTCACTGTTCCAGTCACCCAGCAGTGCTCCTGCTCCAGCGTGATCTGCACATTCAGGTGATGCTCGCCCGCTCCAAGGTTGGATGCGTCCGCCGTTCCGGTAATATCTTTTGCAGAGATTCCCGCAAGCTCGCTCTCCGCTCCGCTGATCTCTACCGCGACCGTGCTCTCCATGTAATTTGCATTGTAACCGTCGCGCACATTCTGAATGGTAAAGTTTGCCACTGGCACCTCGTAAGTCGCCTTGACAACCGGCTCCACCTTCGCGGTCACCTCTACTTTTGCATCCGAGTTCAGCACAAGTGCCGTTTGACTCGGCAGATAGGAACTGATATCCACCGTTGTGGTCAGATCCTCGGTGATACCGGAAATGTCCAGCACCTCCTGCGGAATGGTGATCTTGCTGACGGTATTGAGCGTTGCCGCCTCGCCCTTGATACGCACATTATCCAGGCTGCTTTCCACGCCGGTAAGCACATAGCCGTCCGCCGGTTCGCCCTTCGCCTCAAACTCCAGCGGCACATCCTTGGTATTTAAGATCTGTGCCGAAATATTGACTGTGGACAGACTGAGTGTCAGCTTTGTCGTGTCGATCACGTTGCCGTCGGCATCATATAACACTGGCACAACGGAATCCGTCACATCCGTGGACATACCTTCCACATTGATCGTCGCCACCGCCGTATCAATCTGACTGACGATGGATGCCGGTCCCGAAACCTTTAACAGGTTGGAGCCCACGATCTGTACCGTGCCGAGTGCACAGCCGTCCATCACGGTTCCCTTGGTTGCCGCCGTAATCGCCTTCTGGCAGGTGCCGCGGTCTTCCAGCGCCACTTCCAGATAGAGCTGTTTGGAGACGACGGAGACTTTATTGCTATACCGCTTCGCGGTGATCGTCACCGGCACGCGGTAAATTCCGCTTCCCTCATCGTACTCAATATTCTCCATGTCCGCCGTTGCGGAAAAATCGGCATTGGATAATTCATCGTGCACGCTGCGCGCAGCCGACACGCGGAATGACACTACGTTGCTGCTGTCCAGCGGTTCATAATATTTGTTCTGCGATGTGATATAGTCCGTATTCTCCGCTACAACATTGGTGGTATAGGTCTTTGACGTCGTCGGGTCGTCAATGTTAATCACGACTACCCACAGCACAACCGCCAGTATGACCGCCAGTATTTTGAGGCTAAAATTATTTGTTATCGTTTTTCCGAGCCGTTTTAGCATCTTTCAGCCTCCTCTTCCACAATGCAATCTTCGATAATTCCCGTTCCCGCCTCTGGATGTACGTCAGCTTGTTCTTCAGAAACTCGGCATCTACATTGCGGTAAAGTTCACCGCCGAGCGCAATCGACACTCTTCCGGTCTCCTCTGACACAACGATTGTCAGGGAATCGCTCACCTCGCTGATTCCGACAGCCGCACGGTGTCTCGTTCCCAGATCCTTGCTGATCGACAGGGAATCCGTAAGCGGCAGATAGCAGGTCGCCGCCACGACTCTGTCCCCGCGCACAATCACGGCGCCGTCATGGAGCGGTGTGTTTTTTTCAAAAATATTGATCAGAAGCTGGCTTGTCAGAATACCGTCCACCGCGATTCCGGTGCGCTCATATTCCGAGAGAACAATCTCATCCTCCACCACAATCAGGGCTCCGGTCTTCACCTTTCCCATCTCGTAGCACGCCTTGACCATTTCATTAATGGTCTTATCCGAGAACTTCCCCGTATCCTCCTTTGAGGAATCAAAGGAAAACAGGAACGCCAGAACGTTTTTCCGTCCGAGATTCTCAAGCGCCTTGCGCATCTCCGGCTGGAAGATTACAACCAGAGCTATCACCAGGACGTTTAACGTATTCCTTGCAATCCAGATGATCGTGTTCATCTGGAACAATGCTGCCAACAGAACGAAGAGCAGAATCACCATCAAACCGCGCAGCAGCATCCATGCTCTGGTATTCTTGATCCACACCAGCATATAGTAGATCAGAAACGCTATGATTATGATCTCCACGATATCTGTTATGGAGATTTTTGGAAGATTCATATAAAGAGACGCTTTCTGCCAGAAAGCATCGAGGGTAGCTAACATGTTCTGCACGCGGTCCACTTCCTTAATCTAATAATTCTTCGTCGATATCCATCTCTTCCGCAAAACGCTTCTTCGTGAGACGTTCCTTTTCGTCCTTCCCGCTGAAACGCTTTACCTGCTTGTTGGTGCCGGATACCACAGCCTTCGGCACTGCTTTTACATAGTAGTAATATTCATCATCCTCAAACTGCAGCCGCTCTGTTCTTGAGTAGTCGAGGTTAAAGAACAGGAACTGTATCACAAATGCAATCAGAAGAGAGATTACATTGCCCACCAGCACGCTCACCGTCTTACCGGAAATTCCAAGAAGCATATAGCCCGCAATCAAACCTATCGTCTCAAACAGGATACCGGATGCAATCGCAATCTGCCATGCATTCGCGATAGACATTCTGCGGATCAGATATACAATAATCAGCGTCACAGCCATGATGCCGAGCACGAGGTACATTTCCTTGTTGCCGAGAAGCTGGTTTAACGCCACCACGATCTTGGAATTCGCCTCCGCACTCTCCTCCGCCGCACCGCCGAGCAGCTTTTCATTCTGCCGGACTCCGTCGAGGAAAAAGTAAACCACCGTACCGCAGATCACTGCAAATACAGAATATGCCTCCTCCAGCAGTCCCATTCCAACCGGAATCACATACGGGATATTCAGCCGGAAGCAGATCGGCGTCAGCAATACGCCCATTCCCTGTCTGGGAGCAAAACGAAAATAGATAAAATAGATCAGCACAAACAGAAGAAGTGCGACCAGACATACCTCAATCGATAATGCATACATATCCGCCAGTATGACGACCGCCGCAATAAAGATCGTGCCGCCCACAGGCAGGATGGCACAGAGCAGTCCTAAAATCAGCGCCACCGGTGTGGAGCTGACCAGTTCCATGTAGCCGATGTTCCTGTCAATCGTCATCAGCGCCGCAAACGCCACGATAAACTTGACGATCGGTGTAATGTACACTTCGTATTTTCCGTAGAAGCGCACCAGTTTTTCTTTGAGTTCCAATAAGGTTGTCATTCCATGCCTCCCGCTCTAATCCCAGTCTTTATGATCGGATGTCCGGAGGCGTTCTTCCCTCTCATACATCTGATTCACCTTTTTCAGGTTGTTGTAATACTTCTTCACCTTGCGGCGTCCCTCTGTGTATTTCATGTTAAATATTACCCACGTGGCTCCGAGGTAAATCACCATAAACACCAGATACGGCACTACCGCTGTCATGACAAGCCCCTGGATATCGAACTTGTTCAGCTTTGCAAGCAGCTCTTCCGTCGCATACAGCCCCCACATTCCCATCAGAAGCCCGTAGCAGATGGTTCCTGTCACGAAGCTCCCCAGCAGACGCATGGAAACATAATCTTTTCTCGCATACTGCGTCATCGGCTTACACTGTTTCCCGTCATTTGTATCAAACTGTGCCATCTTAATCAGGTGGCGCAATCGTTCTTCATTTACCATACAGTAGTTATCCTTTCTCCGCCCTGCCGTTCCAGCCTGCGCAGGGCAAAATTGCACGCAATTATGCATTCTTTTTTTATTATAACACAGCACTATTTATTTTCAAAGCAAAAAACAGAGCCCGATACCCAGGCCCTGTTGATTCTCTTGGTATTATTTGAGAAAACGCATGCGGTTTTTATCCCGCTCTGTCTCCTGCGGCTGCGGCGGCTCCGGCTTATGAATCGACTCTGCAAGCGCGTTCGCCATATTGTTCTTGCACTTCTCGCAAAATCTTCCCGTGCGGATCGGCTTGCCGCAGGTCTCACAGACAATGCCGTCTGCTCCTGCCACGGAAAGTGACAGACGCTCCTCGCGAATCCACTGCCGGATCTGCTTCACCGACACATCCAGCTCCTCAGCGACCGTCTCCACACTTGAATTCGGATTCTCCTCCAGGAAAGCCTTTACCTCCTGGAACTTCTCCTCAAGCTTTTTCTGACACGCCGGACAAAGCGGCGCTCCCCCCATATAGTTAAACAGGCGTCCACAGCTCCTGCAATTTCTCACTTCCATACTTCTCAATCCTCCTGAATTCCCCTGTCAAAATCCCGCACCGATGCTGACGCAAATATAATAGATCCGCTCTGCGCCGCCCTTCAGCAGGACCTCCGAAACGGTATCTATCGTTGTTCCCGTCGTATAAATATCATCCACCAGTAATATTTTCTTATATTTTACTATATCTGCTGCTAATTGAAAAGCATTTTTTAAATTTGCCGCTCTTTGTCCGCCATTTAACTCCTTCTGCGGCACCGTGTTCCGCACACGGCGCACAAGCCCGGCGTCCACGGGAAGCCCCAGTTCCCTGCCAAGCGCCCGCGCGAATGTCTCGGCCTGATTGTATCCGCGCCGCCGCTTTTTCCACCGGTACATGGGCACCGGAACGATCACTTCGATTTGATTTTTAAAAACCCAGTCCTGATAAAGCGCTGCCGCCTCCCTCGCATAATACGCCGCATATTCGCGCCGGTTTGCATATTTAAACCGGTACATGGACTGCCGGATATTTCCCTGATACACAAACACAGCTTTCCCCTGGCAGTACGCATGCCTGCGCTTTCCGCAGTCCAGGCAGAATTCCGCCCGCTCGCCATCCAGCGGTTTGCCGCAGCGCTTGCACACCGGCTCCGCAGCAAGCTGCACAGTCTCCGCACACTTTCTGCACGGGACACATTCCGGAGCCGTCACGCGGTCGCAGATCGGACATCTCGGCGGATAGATGAGACCAACGATCGTCTCCGCCACCCACCGCAGTCCGCGTCCTGTTTTTTCTTTTCCTGTTGCGAAATCAGCCTGCATTGCATTTCCCGCTCTCCCCCGGTCATCTGATTCCGCTTTATCCTAGCATGTCCGCCCCTTTTTTGCCATAAACATTTTCTTAATTTTTTCTTTCTTTATTTTAAGGAACGGTTGACGAATATACTTTTCCTCATTATAATTTTATCTATTAAAAGCATTAAAGCTTTAATGTAATAAAGGAGGAGATGCTTATGAAAAAAGCACACAAACTGATTTCGGCAGTATTAGTCTCCACGATGGTCTTATCCATGACCGCGTGCGGCAGTGGAGAAAAAACGTATAAGGTAGGTATCCTGCAGCAGCTGGAGCATCCGGCACTGGATCAGGCAACGCAGGGATTTCAGGATGCCCTGACCAAACTGATGGGCGATTCCGTCACCTTCGATGTGCAGAACGCACAGGGCGAGCAGGCGAACTGTTCCAGCATTGCCACCACCTTTGTCTCCAACAATTACGATCTGATCCTCGCCAATGCGACGACCGCCCTGCAGGCTTCCGCGGCGGCCACCAGCACGATCCCGGTACTCGGAACCTCCGTGACGGACTACGCAACCGCGCTCGACATTGACGACTGGACCGGCGCCACCGGAAAAAATATTTCCGGCACCTCCGATCTGGCTCCGTTAGACCAGCAGGAAGATATGCTCGTGGAACTGTTTCCAGACGCCAGGAATGTCGGCATCCTCTACTGTTCCGCAGAACCGAACTCCGTGTACCAGGCAACGGAATTCGGAAAGTATCTGGATGAGGACGGAATCTCCCACAAGGAGTACACCGTGGCAGATTCCAACGACATCGCCTCTGTCGTGCAGAGTGCTGTCAGCGAAGTAGACGTCATCTACATTCCGACCGACAACACCATGGCAGGCAACACCGAAGCGATCGACAACATCACACGCCCGGCCGGCATTCCCGTCATCGCCGGTGAAGAAGGAATCTGTTCCGGCTGCGGCGTCGCGACGCTCTCCATCAGCTATTACGACATCGGCTACAAAGCGGGCGAGATGGCTTATGACATTCTGGTAAACGGCAAAGATATATCCACAATGGATATTGAATATGCCCCGAATGTCACAAAAGAATACAATGCGGATATCTGTTCCGATCTCGGCATTACCGTTCCGGATGATTACGTGGCAATCGGTGCCGAATAATATTTTTCCTTACAAGGGGGTTTTTCCTGATGAATTATTTTATGTCGCTTGACCCGCTTGCCCTCTTCCGTTCCATGCCCGGCGCTTTCGCCCAGGGCATGGTCTGGGGGCTGATGGCACTCGGCGTCTATATTACCTACCGTCTGTTGGATTTTGCGGATCTGACCGTGGACGGTTCTCTTGCAACCGGAGGTGCGGTTGCCGTCATGCTGATCCGCGGAGGTATGAGTCCGTGGGCAGCACTTATTTTTGCCTTTCTGGCAGGCATGGTCGCCGGTTTCATCACCGGCATCCTGCATACCGCTCTTGGCATCCCGGGCATTCTGGCAAGCATTTTAACCCAGATTTCCCTGTATTCCATCAACTTAAACATCATGGGCTGTTCCAACCAGGCCGTCAGTGTTGACAAGTACCCTCTGGTGGTCTCGCTCCGCTACCTGTCCGACTCCAACAGCACCCGTGTACAGATTTTTGCGACATGCATCCTGTTCTGTTTTGCAATCGTTGCGATTCTCTATTGGTATTTCGGCACGGAGCAGGGACATGCCATCCGCGCAACCGGATGTAATCAGCAGATGGCGCGTGCGCAGGGAATCAACACCAACCTTCACACCGTCATTGCGCTCATGATCTCCAACGGTCTGGTCGGTCTCTCCGGCGGTCTGTACGCCCAGTATCAGGGTGCGGCAGATGTCAACATGGGGCGCGGCGCCATCGTCATCGGTCTTGCTGCTGTCATTATCGGAGAAGTTATTTTCGGCAGACTCTGCGCCGGGAAGAATCTCGCTTTCGCCTACACGCTGTTTTCCGTAATCGGCGGAGCGATCATCTATTATATTGTAATGAATGTGGTTTTATGGTTAAAGCTTCCTTCCGACGATCTGAAGCTTTTCTCCGCGATCGTTGTGGCAGTATTCCTTGCCATTCCTTATCTGAAATCCACACGCAAAGGAAAGGAGCGGTAACACCATGGCAGAAATGTTAAAAATAGACAATATCAAGAAAACGTTTAATCCGGGCACCATCAACGAGAAAGTGGCATTAAACGGCGTGAACCTCTCTCTCGAGGAGGGCGATTTCGTCACCGTGATCGGCGGAAACGGCGCCGGAAAATCCACCACCTTAAACGCCATCGCAGGCGTGTGGCCGGTGGATTCCGGAAAAATCTATATCGGCGGCGATGATGTGACACGCCTTTCCGAGTACAAGCGCGCCAAATATCTCGGACGCGTCTTTCAGGATCCTATGACCGGCACCGCGACGACGATGTCGATCGAGGAAAATATGGCGATCGCCGCCAGACGCGGACAGAGCCGCGGGCTCTCCTGGGGCATCACGAAGAAGGAGCGCGACATCTACCGTGAGATGCTTGCCACCTTAGATCTCGGTCTGGAAGACCGGCTTTCCAGCAAAGTAGGGTTGTTGTCCGGCGGTCAGCGCCAGGCAATCACGCTGCTCATGGCTTCCATCCAGAAGCCGAGGCTTCTGCTTTTAGACGAGCACACCGCGGCACTCGATCCGAAGACAGCCGCCAAGGTGCTTGAGATTTCCGACAAAATCATTGCAGATCATCACCTGACCGCCATGATGGTCACCCATAACATGAAGGACGCCATCGCGCACGGCAACCGCCTCATCATGATGCATGAAGGCCGGGTCATCTTAAACATTGCCGGAGAAGAGAAGAAAAAGCTGACGGTGGAAGATCTCCTCCATCAGTTTGAGAAGGTCAGCGGCGAGGAATTTGCAAACGATAAAGCGCTGCTGTCGTAACCGCAGGGAAAAAGGCATAACGCGGTCGCAGGATATTTCGGGAGAAGAAGCTGTCCGGATGAAGTGAGCGCAGGCGGAAGCCTTTTGTGTTTCAGGATGTAACGGGCACAATCCCTTCTAATCGCAAAATCGTGTATTTCTAATCCGTGCAGCCGTTGCCTTTGCGATGATCCGTGTCTTTCCAAGTTTGGAGCACCCCCGCGGAAGCTGTCCGCAAGCTACAGACAATTTTAGGACTTTTGTGCAGCACTTACCTGCACTCTAAGCATAAAACATAACCGCGCGAAGCCGATGTCTGAGTCGGCATCTGCCCTATTTTCAATAGCAGATGCCGGCGAGTTCCGGTTCGCGCGGTTTTATGATGTCTATGCGTGAGTGCAGTTAGTGCTGCCAGAAAGTCCGCTCATTGTCTGCTGCTTGACGGACAGCTTCCGTGGGGTGTTCAAACGTGGCAAAGACACGGAACCTAAGACAACGATCGCACGGAAGAAATACGGGATTTTGCTCCAAAGAAGGGACTGTGCCCGTTGCATCCTGAAACACGAAGGGCTTCTCGCCTGCATTCGTTTTCCCCGGATATCTTTTTCTCCCAAAATATTCCACGGCAGTGTTATGCCTCCTTCAGGCGGTCACACAGCCCGCTGTATCGTTTTTGCTGCGACGTGTTCTGTACCATCTGTGCAAATGTTACTTCATTGCCGACCAGCGTCACACATTTCCGAGCGCGGGTGACCGCTGTGTACAGCAGATTCCGGTTCATAAGCATCGACGGTCCGGACAAAAGCGGAATGACGACCGCCGGGTACTCGCTTCCCTGCGACTTATGTATGGTAATCGCATACGCCAGTTCCAGTTCATCCAGCAGTTTGTATGGATATTCCACCATTCTGCCCTCATCAAATTCCACAGTCATCGTCTCCGCGAAATCGTTGATCTCCCGGACAATTCCCATGTCTCCGTTGAATACTCCCGTTCCTTTATCCACAGACAGACCGTATTTTGTGCGGATTTCCCACTCTAACTGGTAGTTGTTCCGTGTCTGCATGATCTTGTCCCCCTCGCGGAACAGAATATCGCCGTGTTCCTTTTCACGCTTCTGCGGAGACGGCGGATTCAGATAGCGCTGCAGTATTCCGTTTAACCGCTCTACGCCCAGCAGTCCCTTGCGCATCGGCGTCAACACCTGTATATCGTACGGCGTCGCATCCACAAATTTGGGGAGTTTCTGCTTGATCAGCTGCAGTACCACGCTGATAATCACATCTGCGTCATACCGCTTCAGGAAGAAGAAATCCATGCTTTTGTTGTCCAACGTCACTTCTTCGCCCTGATTGATTTTGTGCGCATTCACAATGATGTCGCTCGTGGATGCCTGGCGGAAAATCTTCGTCAGCATGACCACATTGCACTCGTGCGAGCGAATAATGTCCCGCAGAACACTTCCCGGTCCCACACTCGGCAGCTGATTGACATCTCCGACCAGAATCAGCCTCGTTCCAACAGCAACCGCCTTTAACAGTGCATGCATCAAAGAAATATCCACCATGGACATCTCGTCGATAATCACAACGTCCGTCTCAAGCGGATTCTGCTCATTCCGCTCAAACCCTGCCGCACCGTCCACACCGCCGTTCAGTTCCAGCATGCGGTGTATGGTTCTCGCCTCAAACCCGGTCGTCTCGCTCATGCGCTTCGCCGCACGTCCGGTGGGCGCCGCGAGAAAAATATCAAGTCCTTCCATCTCAAAATACTTGATGATCGTATTGATCGTCGTCGTTTTTCCGGTACCCGGTCCTCCGGTGATAATCAGAAGTCCGTTGCGCACCGCCTCTTTGACCGCTGTCATCTGGTGCTCATCCAGTTCCATTCCGGTCTGCTTCTCAATTCTGCGAACACGCTCCTCGATTTCCAGATCCGGAACCTCATAGCTGACATTGAGCTGTTTTAACATGGTTGCCGTATTTGCCTCCATGTAGTAAAAGGACGCCGCATAGATCTGCGTCTGGTTTTCGCCCTGCTTCATGATGATTTTCCGCTCGATCGCCAGATCCATATACTGCTTCTCGATCTGCTCCTCCCCGACCTCAAGAAGCTGTCCGGTTCTTCTGGTCAGTTCCTCCTCCGGCAGGTAGGTATGCCCCTCTGTGGATGCCTGAAGCAGCACATATAAAATTCCGCTCCGGATCCGGAAATCAGAATCCATGCGGATTCCTACCCGGACAGCAATCTCGTCTGCCGTGCGGAATCCCACACCCTCAATGTCGTCCGCCAGCCGATACGGATTCTCACGGATAATCCCGTATACCTCCTGTCCATACTGCTGATATACTTTCACTGCCAGGTTCATCGTGATGCCGTACTGCTGGAGGAAAATCATCGCCTGCCGCAGATCACGTTTTTCATTCACCTGATCCGCAATCTCCATCGCCTTGCGCTCGCTGATTCCCTTTACTTCCGCCAGCCGCTCCGGCTCCTCCTCGATAATCCGAAAGGTATCCGCCTTGAATCTGCGCACAATCCGCGCTGCCAGCGCCAGACCGATTCCGCGGATCGCCCCGGAACCGAGATAGCGTTCGATGGCTTCCTCATCTTCCGGCGCTTTCTCCTCAAAACTTTCGACCTTAAACTGTTTGCCGTAAGTAGGATGATCGGTATAGTCGCCGGATGCCTCGATGTTCTCCCCCTCTGCGATCGCCGAGAAGATTCCCACGCAGGTAATCTCCTCCTCCCCGCTCACCAGATTGAGAACCGTATATCCGTTGTCTGCATTTCTGTATATAATATGTTCCACATATCCTGCTAACTTTTCCAAATCATTCCTCCCGCCGAAAAAAGCAGAGAACCCGTCACCTCTAACGGTGACCGCCCTCTGCCTCGTTCATTCTTAACTGCCGGCATCTATTCTATGCCATAGTTCCGTTTCATCTGCTCATAAAGCTGCTGCGTATAATTTTCTCCCACCTGATCCACAATCTCATCTGCCATCAGTTCGATCGTGCTGTCCATGTGAAAATCTGTCAGCGTACTGAGAGAAGAATCCTTATCCTCGTCATCATCCGAAATGAGATTCTCCTTTACTTCCTTTAATACCTCTTCCACAAAGTAGGACTCAAAATCCTTGCAGACCGAGAGCAGTTCTTCCTCGCTCGAACCGGAGGACACACTACTGATCGAATTCTTCAGCGCCGACGCGCTGCCTGCGGCTGCGCTGTTCTGTGCATTGCTGACCAATGATGAAATACCGTCTATCGAAAAACTCATACTTTACGCTCCATTCCGCTTATCATCCGCTTACCGTTCGCTTATCATCTGCTTATCGTTTCAGGTTGTTCGCCATCTCCAGCATCTCATCCGATGTCGTGATTGCCTTGGAGTTCAACTGATAGGCACGCTGTGCGATAATCATATTGACCATCTCGTCCGCCACCTGTACATTGGACGCCTCCAGATAATTCTGGCGAACCTGGCTTCTGGTAAGACCTGCTGTCGTATTCTCATTCATTGCCGCACCCGAAGCTGCTGTAACTTCCAGAAGGTTGTCACCCGTTTTCTCAAGGCCGCTCGGGTTGTTAAACTGGAACAGTCCGATCTGACGGTTCATATTCACATAAGTTCCATTTGCTGTCGTGTAACCGATTCTGCCGTCGCTCGATACTGTCACACTGCTGGAACTTATATTGGCCGGAAGAACGATCTGCTGGTTATTGCTGTCCAGCACCGGATAGCCGTCCGGATTGGTCAGTGTAACGCCGTTGGTTCCCACTGCCCACACAAAATCTCCCGCTCTGGTATAGCGTGTCTCGCCATCTGCGCAGCGCACTGCAAAAAATCCGTCTCCGACGATTGCAAAATCGGTATCATTCTCACTCGCCTGCAGCGCTCCCTGTGTGTACACGGATGTGACTGCCGCAACTCTCGTTCCGAGTCCCACCTGTGCCGGAATCGGTTTCTGCTCTCCGTTTGCACTCGTTGTCTTCGTCTGAATGGTCTGGTAAAGCAGCGACTTAAACTCTGCCTTCTCCTGCTTGAATCCAACCGTATTCACATTGGAAAGATTGTTTGAAATATTGTCCACGTTCGTCTGCTGCGCAAGCATACCGGTTGCCGCAGTATAAAGTGCCCTCATCATATGTCAGCTACCTCCGTCTATACATTTCCGACCTGATTGACCGCCTTATCCAGTGTCTCATCAATCGTGTTAATAACCTTCTGTCCTGCCTGATATGCTCTGGAAATCGTAATCATATTGACCATCTCAGAAACAACATTCACATTGGACGACTCCAGCGTTCCCTGCACGATCCTGCCGTCTGCCGCCGTCACCGTTCCTCCGTTCACAAGGTCGTACATATTCTCACCGTACTTCGCCAGATAGTCATAATCCGCAAAATCGACGATGCCGATCGTTCCAACCTGCTGATCGTTCTGATAGATATTGCCAAGCTCATCCACGGTGATCTTCTGGGTCGGATCCACCTGAATCCGTCCGTTCACGTTGCCGTTTCTGGCGTCATTTGCATTCAGGACATAATCGCCGTCCTTGGTCACCAGATAGCCCTGGGTGTTGACCGTGAACGCTCCGTCCCTTGTATATTTTACGGATGAATTTCCCTGCTTATCCGTGTAGGCAATCGCAAAAAATCCATCTCCCTTGATTGCAAAATCCGTACTGTTATCGGTAACCTTGAAACTTCCGGTACTGTAATCCGTATACGTCTCACCGATATGAACGCCCATGCTGATTGTACCCAGCTTCTGCGCAAGACCGTAAGACGATGTATCTTTGATCTTGATTGCCAGCTCATCTGCAAATGTCTGGGACGTTGTGCCTTCTTTCTTATAACCATTCGTATCTGCATTTGCAAGATTGTTGGAAAGCACATCCAGACGCTTCTGTTCATTTATCATTCCTGTATACGCTGTATACAATCCCTTTACCATAGACTGCTCCTTTTTCTGTTACCTCTTGTAACTTCTGCCTGCTTCTCGCCAGAATCCATCAGACGCTCCCGCATCCCAAGGGCTCTTTGTTGTTTATATCGTCATAACTGCCGTCAAACTTAATCGTCGTCGCGCTTTCCGGACAGGAACTCCACGAACTTTCCGGTTCCGACTGCCACACAGGTCATCGGCTCCTCCGCTGTCATGGTATTGATGCCCGTCTTGTCCTCTATCAGTTCCTCAAGTCCGCGAAGCAGTGATCCGCCTCCCGTGAGAACGATTCCGCGGTCTGCCACGTCCGCCGCAAGCTCAGGCGGCGTCTTCTCTAACACCGAGTGTACCGCTTCCACGATCTGCAGTGTCGGCTCCTTCAGCGCCTCTTCCGTCTCCTCGGAAGAAACGGTTACCGTCTTCGGCAGACCGGTCACCAGGTTACGGCCTCTGACGTCCATGGTCTCATTCTGTGCCAGTGGGAAACAGGAACCGATCTTGATCTTGATGTCCTCCGCTGTGCGCTCACCGATCAACAGATTGTGTTTCTTTCTCATGTAACGGACAATCGCCTCGTCAAAATCATCTCCGGCGATCTTGATGGAAGTGCTGACAACCGATCCCCCCAGAGAAATCACGGCGATGTCCGCGGTACCGCCGCCGATATCCACGATCATGTTGCCGCATGGTCTTGAAATATCGATTCCGGCTCCGATCGCTGCCGCAATCGGCTCCTCGATAATCGCCACCTCACGCGCACCTGCAGAATAGGTCGCATCCTCAACCGCTTTTTTCTCGACCTCGGTCACTCCGCTCGGCACACACACGCTGATGCGCGGCTTGCGGAATGTCTTCTTGCCAAGTGCCTTCTGGATGAAATACTTGATCATCTTCTCGGTGACAGTATAATCAGAAATAACACCCTGACGCAGCGGACGGACTGCTACAATGTTGCCGGGCGTTCTGCCGAGCATCAGTCTCGCTTCCTCTCCGATTGCCTTGATTTTGTTTGTATCACGATCAAAAGCCACTACTGACGGCTCCTTTAACACTACACCTTTGCCTTTAATATATACCAGGATACTTGCAGTACCAAGATCGATACCGATGTCCGTACTCATCATATTCTAATCTGCCCCTTTCTTTTCTCTGCCAATGGTTCATCTATTCGTTGAATCTTTCTTCACATCCAAAAGGACATAAAGATGCATTTAATCATATTTTTACATATACAGCATTATTATATACAAAAACTGGGATTTTTCAAAGCTTTTTTTCGCCCGCGCCGCCATTTTTGAAAAAAATAAGAATTTCTTCATTTTTTGTCCGGAATATCATATTTTTTCATTTTTTCATCACGTATTCATCACATTTGCGGGTTATATTTTTTTACGTACTAAATGGTGTATCAAACATACACCGCCCCGGAAATATTCCTCAAATATTCCGCGGTTAGTATAATTTTTCATAACTCATACCTTCCGGCGCAAACACCAAACGCCGGGAGGTACTCCCCGGGTATAACGAATTTTCATCCATATGAATTTTCGATGCCATATATTTCACAACATTTCTCTGACCGCAGATGTCAACACATCTGTTGTCAAAAAAGGCACTGTATATCACGTGTTTTCCACGTTTGCATCCAGTGCCTTCTCCTTGTTTCCACTATTTTTCCAGATATTTCTTGACATACTGTCCGGTGTAGGACTCCGGTATCTGCGCCACCTCTTCCGGCGTTCCCTGCGCAATGACCGTTCCGCCGCCGTCTCCGCCTTCCGGTCCCATGTCGATGATGTAATCCGCCGTCTTGATCACGTCCAGATTGTGCTCAATAACTACCACGGTATTGCCGCCATCGGACAATCTCCGCAAAATCTCGATCAGCTTGTGCACATCCGCAAAATGAAGTCCGGTCGTCGGCTCATCCAGAATGTAGATCGTCTTTCCGGTGCTTCGCTTGGAGAGTTCGGTTGCCAGCTTGATTCGCTGCGCCTCTCCTCCCGAAAGCTCTGTGGACGGCTGTCCCAGTTTTACATAGGAAAGTCCCACATCGTAGAGCGTCTGAATCTTGCGGTGGATGGACGGCACATTTTTAAAAAACTCCAGCGCCTCCTCCACCGTCATATCCAGCACATCATAAATGCTTTTTCCTTTATACTTGACCTCAAGCGTCTCCCGGTTGTAACGTTTTCCCTCGCAGACCTCACACGGCACATAGACATCCGGCAGGAAATGCATCTCAATCTTTAAGATTCCATCCCCTCCGCACGCCTCGCAGCGTCCGCCTTTTACGTTGAAGCTGAATCTTCCCTTTTTGTAGCCCTTCGCCTTTGCATCCGGGGTCGCCGCAAACAGATCGCGGATCATATCGAACACGCCCGTGTAAGTTGCCGGGTTTGACCGCGGCGTTCTGCCGATCGGCGACTGGTCAATATCAATCACCTTATCCAGCTGCTCCATGCCAAGAATCTCATCATGCTCTCCCGGAATGCAGCGTGCCCGATTCAGGTCGCGCGCCAGCCGCTTATAGAGAATCTCATTGGTCAGGGAGCTCTTTCCCGAGCCGGACACGCCGGTAATGCAGGTCATAATCCCGAGCGGTATGTTCACATCGATGTTTTTCAGGTTGTTCTCCCGTGCGCCTTTGATCGTCAGAAATCCCGTCGGTTTTCTGCGCTCATCCGGTACCGGGATCTTGATTCTGCCACTTAAGTACGCTCCCGTGATCGACTTCGGATTCTTCATGATCTCCTGTGCCGTACCGCAGGCGACCACTTCTCCACCGTGTGAGCCGGCTCCCGGTCCGATATCCACAATATAGTCCGCGGCAAGCATCGTATCCTCGTCGTGCTCCACGACAATCAGCGTGTTGCCGAGATCTTTTAAATTCTTCAGCGCCCCCAGCAGCTTATCGTTATCGCGCTGATGCAGTCCGATCGACGGCTCGTCCAGAATGTACGCAACCCCGACCAGCCCGGAACCGATCTGCGTTGCCAGACGGATACGCTGTGCCTCTCCTCCCGAGAGGGTACCGGTCGCTCTGGACAGGGACAGATAATCCAGTCCCACCTCATTCAGGAATCCGACGCGTGCACGGATCTCTTTTAAAATCTGATCGCCGATCCGGTGCTGCTGCTCCCCCAGCTTCATCTCCGCCAGAAAGGCATTGAGATTCTTCACCGACATGGAAGTCATCTCATAAATATTTTTATCCGCAACCGTCACTGCCAGAGACTCTGCTTTCAGCCGCTGTCCCTTACAGGTCTCGCAGGGGGTAATCCGCATGAACTGCTCATATTCCTGCTTCATGACCTCCGAACCGGTCTCCCGGTACTTGCGCTGCACGTTTTTGATCAGTCCCTCAAAGGCAACATCATAAACGCCTTCCCCGCGCTGTCCTCTGTAATGGACTTTCACTTCCCTGCCGTCCGTTCCGTAGATCAGGACATGGCGGATTTCCTCCGGGTATTCGCAGTACGGCGTCTCCAGTGAAAAATGATACTCCTCCGTCAGCGCCTTTAAAATAGCGTATGTGAAACTGGACGGATCTGTACAGGACTGCCATCCCATCACCTGGATGGCGCCTTCCGCGATGGAAAGCCGTTTATCCGGAATCATCAGATCCTCATCGAATTCCATTTTATAACCAAGTCCGAAACAGGTCGGGCACGCGCCGAACGGATTGTTGAAGGAAAAGCTTCTCGGTTCAATCTCGCCGATGCTGATCCCGCAGTCCGGGCAGGAAAAACTCTCCGAGAACTGAATCGGTTCACCGCCGATCACATCCACGGTCATGAGTCCGTTTGCCAGTGTAAGCACATTCTCGATGGAATCCGCCAGGCGCTTCTCAATTCCTTCCTTTACCATGAGACGGTCCACCACGATCTCGATATTGTGCTTTTTATTCTTGTCCAGTTTGATCTCTTCCGACAGTTCATACATGCTGCCGTCGACAATCACACGCACATAACCACTTCGCTTCGCCTGCTCAAACAGCTTCTGATGCTCGCCCTTTCTGCCGCGCACAACCGGCGCCAGCAGCTGGATCTTCGTGCGCTCCGGCAGTTCCATGATCTGATCGACCATCTGGTCAACCGTCTGCTTTTTGATCTCTTTTCCACACTTCGGGCAATGCGGCACACCGATCCGCGCATAGAGCAGTCGGAAGTAGTCGTAGATCTCCGTCACCGTTCCCACCGTCGAGCGGGGATTGCGGTTCGTTGACTTCTGATCGATCGAGATTGCCGGTGACAATCCTTCAATCTTCTCGACATTCGGCTTTTCCATCTGCCCAAGGAACTGCCTTGCATAGGAAGACAGTGACTCCATATAACGCCGCTGTCCTTCGGCATAGATTGTATCAAACGCGAGGGACGATTTTCCCGATCCCGACAATCCGGTCAGTACGACAAATTCATCTCTCGGAATATCCACATCGATATTTTTGAGGTTGTGCTCATTCGCTCCTCTGATTTTAATATATTTTCTTTCGGATGTTTTCTTCATTGTCTTATCCTTTCTACAGGTCACGCAGCATCCCTTTGAGTTCGATCATCTTGTCGCGGTATTCCGCCGCCGCCTCGAAATTGAGATCCGCCGCCGCTTTTTCCATCTTTTTCTGGATATCGGCGATCAGCTTCGTCAGTTCCGCCTTGTTCATCGACTCCGGGGACTTCTTGAAATTCATTTCTTCTTTTGCGATCTTCTTGGAAACAGAAATCAGTTCCCGCACCGACTTCTGGATCGTCGTCGGTGTAATGCCATGTGCCTCGTTGTACTCCTGCTGGATCTTGCGGCGCCGCTCCGTCTCCTCGATCGCAACGCGCATGGAATCCGTAATCGTATCCGCGTACATGATCACATGTCCCTCACTGTTACGCGCCGCCCTGCCGATAGTCTGGATCAGCGACGTCTCAGAACGCAGGAAGCCTTCCTTGTCCGCATCCAGGATTGCCACCAGGGTAATCTCCGGTATGTCCAGTCCCTCACGCAGAAGGTTGATGCCCACCAGCACATCGAACACATCCAGACGCAGATCGCGGATAATCTCCGCGCGCTCTAACGTATCAATATCGGAATGGAGATATTTGACGCGGATCCCCAGTTCCCGCATGTAATCGGTCAGATCCTCCGCCATTTTTTTCGTCAGGGTCGTAATCAGCACCTTGTGGTGGTTCTTGATCTCCTTGTTGACCTCACCCACCAGATCATCAATCTGCCCCTCTACCGGGCGCACCACAACCTCCGGATCGAGCAGTCCCGTCGGCCGGATAATCTGCTCCGCGCGCAAAAGTTCATGCTCATCCTCGTATACGTTCGGCGTCGCCGAAACGAACAGCATCTGGTCGATCTTGCCCTCAAATTCCTCAAAATTCAGCGGGCGGTTATCCTTCGCAGACGGCAGCCGGAACCCGTAATCCACCAGCGTGCTCTTTCGTGACTGGTCCCCCGCATACATTCCGCGGATCTGCGGAATTGTGATATGGGACTCATCCACGATAATCAGATAATCATCCTTAAAGTAATCCATCAGCGTGTGCGGCGTCGCCCCCGCCGGAAGCCCCGCCAGATGCCTGGAGTAGTTCTCTATGCCGCTACAGAATCCCGTCTCTTTTAACATCTCAATGTCAAAATTCGTGCGCTCCGCGATTCTCTGTGCCTCCAGCAGCTTGTCCTCGCCCTTAAAATATTTCACGCGCTCTTCCAGCTCCGCCTCGATATTATCGCACGCTCTTAAAATCTTTTCCTGCGGCACAACGTAGTGGGAAGCCGGAAATACCGCAAAATGCTCGAGCCGGCACTTAATCTCGCCGGTCAGCACATCAATCTCCGTTATGCGGTCAATCTCATCCCCGAAAAACTCCACGCGGATCGCCGTATCGCCATAGTTTGCCGGGAATATCTCAAGCACATCCCCGCGGACCCGGAACGTGCCGCGATGAAAATCCATCTCATTTCGCGTGTACTGAATATCGATCAGCGCACGGATGACCTCGTCCCTGTCCTTCTCCATGCCCGGGCGCAGCGATACCATCATGCCAAGGTAATCCTCCGGGCTGCCCAGACCATAGATACAGGAAACCGATGCCACAACGATCACATCTCTCCGCTCCACAAGCGCAGCCGTGGCAGACAGGCGCAGTTTATCTATCTCCTCATTGATCGCCGAGTCTTTTGCGATATAGGTATCCGTCTGCGGCACATACGCCTCCGGCTGATAATAATCATAGTATGACACAAAATACTCGACTGCATTCTCCGGGAAAAATTCCTTCATCTCCCCGTAGAGCTGCGCCGCCAGTGTTTTATTGTGAGAAATAATCAGTGTCGGCCGGTTCAGCTGTTCGATGACGTTCGCCATCGTAAAGGTCTTACCCGAACCCGTCACGCCGAGCAGCGTCTCAAACTGGTTGCCCTCACGGAATCCGCGCACCAGTTCTTCAATCGCCTGCGGCTGGTCTCCGGTCGGCTTGTATTTGGAATGTAATTTAAAATGATCCACTTGCAAATCTCCTTTTATGTTCTCATAAAAAATAGAAAGCGCCCTTTCCCGGCTGTGCAGTACATGTCCGGAAAATCTTTGATGCTGCAAATCGGAAATTACCAACGCTTCATGTTCTTCTCAAACTTCCCGGTATATGCCTGCTTCAATTCATCTGCCGTAATTCCGTAACAGAGCATGACATCATTGTAGTACATAAGAACATCTGCCATTTCCTCAACCAGATCTTTTCTCAATTCTTCCTGTGTCAGGGCATTCACTGCACCATGCTTTTTGACAATATCAATCACTTCACCTATTTCGCCAACCATCCAAAGCATCTTGTTCTGTCCTGTTTCCGGACAGATCGGTTCCCATCTGTCCTTGTACTTATCCTGCAAGCTTCTCTGCATTTTCTGCATTTCGTTTATACTAAAATCTTCCATACCACATTCCTCCCCTGAAATAGTTCTGCAAATCAGAAATTTTCACTTTTATGCAGCTTAACAAGCTGAACCTTGCCACCCATTTTAACATCCTTGACAACAAAATCATACTTCTCAAACAATGAAATTCTGCAAGCGGAAAGTTATACCGTTATTTCAATCTGATTTTCCTCTATTGCAACAACACAGCTTTCATAATAGCCATCGCCTGTTGTGCGTGGACCACTGACGACCGGATATCCTGCTTCTTCCAGTTTCATTGTCAATTCATCCACTTTTTCTTTACTGCCGACGCTGAAAGCAATATGGATTAGACCTGTTCGGTTAAGTGTTTTCTTCATATCCTCCATATCCGGCTTATTCATTATCTCAAGTCTCGAACCGCCCTCAAAAGCAAGAAAATATGGCCTGATTTTTCAGTCTATCTCTCGTTCCAACAGCCCCTAACAATCATGATTTTTCCGATTCTGCAAACTTGAATTTCATGCGCTATTTGTTTATCAACCATTCCATAGTTTCAAAATTCAAATATAGTTCTATTTCTTTTCCCCATGTCAAAAATTCAAAACAACTGATTTTTAAAATATTCTCTCTCCATTCAACAAATTTCAAATTATCAGCATTAATGGGAAGAACTATGTTTTCCATATCGCTAATCTTAGTATTTGCAAACATCTCAATGCCATAGCCGTCTGTAACTAAAATTTTTCCAAATGGTGTGACTGTTATATCTACATATTCTGGTTGTGAATAATATTCCATAATTTCACCACCATAAATATCTAGCACATACATATAATCAGAAGTCAAAACAACAATAATTCCTAATGTTGTAGAACAAGATACCCCTCTATATTTACCTCTAAATTCACCACACCAAATATCGTCTTCTTCGGTAAATTTTATCCATGTCCAATCAGTTGAATTCCATGGACTTTTTATATCATAAATTTTTTCAATATATTCCCCTGAATATGGTTGTTGAATATATTCTGCTCTAGAAATCATTTAAACGCATCTCCAAAATACCGATTTTTATTGCTAACAAGCAGACATTATCTTTCATATAAAATATGTAAATCTCCATCAACAAATCCAATACCTATTGCTTGATATTTTTTTAAACTTCCAGCATATTTCCCAAAAGAAAGGTATTCATTCAATAAATCAATAAAAAATGTTTCCATTGATTTCCAATCACTTTCACGCTCTATCATAAAAGGATTATCTCTTGTAGCAAATACTTCATCACAAGCCCAATCGTCATTATCCCTATCGAATGAAAATGTGCCGACTAATTCAATAGACCATTTATTATCTGTATCTTCATATAAATTAAAGTTAATCGCTTTTATTTCACTATTCAATTCATTCTTTAAGATCAAATCTAACCATTCAAAGAAATCTTTGTTGTTTTTATTCGGTTTTAATTTATCAAATAATCCCATACTTCGACCTCCACAAATTCCGATTTCTCAGTTTCAAAAACTGGAACTTATTCTTCAAATTTTTTATGACACTTTGGACATTCTTTAGGGATCGGCCTATAACCAACAAGCGAGCAACCGCAATAAGGACATTTCATCATGGTGAGGTGATATACAATACCACCAATAACAGCCATTGCACCGATTAGCAGGCATAGGTTTACTCTGTACTCCTTTGCCGTCATTGCTCCTATTACTGCGAGCAATATTCCTATCATCAAAATGATCCAAGAAATGGCAGCCTGCTTTTGTGGGCTATTGTTTTTCATATAATCACACCCCCTCTACAAATTCCGATTTCTCAATTTCAAAAACTGGAATTGTTCTGCTTAGTTTGGCAACTCGCTTTCTTCAACGGGAACTGCCTCTAAGTCAGTGTTGCTCCAATAAGAGCTAATATCTGCACTTGTAAAGTATTCAAAATTATCTGTGGAAGATTTCAGATTGCCTGTCTTTACTCCATCGCAGCCATAAATCAGTTCATAACTTGTTCCATCAGAAAGGTTAAATCTGAAACTGGTTATCTCTGCTCCAGCGGTTTCCTCTACTTCTTTGAGTTCCAGGGATAGCCCCTCAAACATATCATACAAGTTCTTTATGGTTTCTTCGGCAACAATGACCTTCTTTTCTGCTGACACAGGTGCTCCAACAAAGTGATACATTTCTATATTTTCAACATCACCTACCTCAAAAGGTAAATCAATATTGACTGTCTTGTTGTTGCACCCAACCAAGCCAAGCACACAAACCACTGCTAAAACTAATGCTATCAACTTTTTCATACAATCAACCTCCTTCGTCAAATTCCGATTTATCCCTCTGCCCCATGCTTACATTGCTCTTCTTCCCCCTCAAGTTCCTGCAACGCATGATAATAATTTTCCATCCACGCTGCCTGTTCCCGCGCTTTTAACGCTTCTGAATCCTCCTCCTCGATGTCCTCAGGCCACTCTTCTCCTTCTTGTAATCCCTGCATAAGCAACCAGTTGTGAGGCATTTGAAATTGAAGTATTTCTCCCAGATCACTTTCCAACGTAACCGCTGTCATCATCGGCTCGCCCGGCAAGCGTTCCTCATCTCCATCATCCATTTCGTCCATTCGTTGTATTGTCCACATTTCAAAGTTCCTCTATCCCAGTGATAAGCCCCTCAAAAATATCACGTTCATATTACGCTCCGGCAAAAGTCCGGGAAACCTCCGGTTCCCCGGACTCGCGGGCGCGTTCACATGGCGCATATCCGTCTGCCGCATGCAAGCATGCGCAGCCATCTCTGTTCATACCCGCAGTGCTCGTCCGAAAAATCATAGATTTTCCGGACTGACGGGCATTCGCCCTATCATCCGCAACATCTGCGATATATAGCCTGCAAGCAGACATATATCGCAGCCGTCACGTCTGGCACTGCTCATTGCATATGCACATTATATCACATCTTTTTTTAATTGCAAACAAATGTTCGCTTTTGTTATAAAAAGAGTTCTCTCCACAGAATGCATTTTCTTATAAAGCAGGAAAAGACACCCATCCACTTCGTACATATCACTTTGTACAAGTAAACAGGTGCCTTTTTCCCAACCAGCGATTCTGAAACGATCGCGCTATTTCTTCTTTTGTTATCCGTAATTTATATAAGAAAGTCTATGCTTCCCACAAAACGCAATGATAAAGTCAGTAACACAATTACTGATTGTCCATGCTCGCTACGATCGCATCTGCAAGTGCCTCAAGCTGCCCTTCCTGCTCCGGTGCCATCGCCGATTTTATGGTGATCTGCGCATCCAGAATCGTCACATTTTTCAGTTCCGCCAGTTTTTCTCTCATCTGCTTTGCCGTCGTTGGTGCCCAGGTGCCGTTCTCCATCAATGCTACGGTCTTGTTCTGTACGGCAAGCGCTTTCATGTCGGCGAGCAGGTTCTCCATTACCGGATAGATGCCACCGTTGTAAGTCGGTGCTGCAAACACCACATGGCTTGCGCGGAAGATCTCACTGATGAGCTCCGACACATGGGTGTTCGAGACATCATAAACGGCAATCTTCTTCACGCCCTTTGCCGCAAGTCTGCCCGCAAGTGCATCCGCCGCCGATGCCGTATTACCGTACATCGTTGCATACAGGATCACAACTGCCTGATCCTCTGCTTCATAGGTGCTCCACTTCTGATATTTTTCAAGAATGTAACCCAGATTCTCCCGCCAGATGGGTCCATGGAGCGGGCAGATCACTGCGATGTCCAGCCCGGAGGCTTTCTTAAGCAATGCCTGCACCGATGCACCATACTTTCCGACAATGTTCGTGTAATATCTTCTGGCATCATCCAGCCAGTCACGGTCAAAATCGACTTCATCCGCAAAAATAATGCCGTTCAATGCGCCAAACGTTCCGAATCCGTCCGCCGCAAAAAGCACCTTGTCCTTCTCATCATAGGTTACCATTACCTCCGGCCAGTGTACCATCGGCGCCATCACAAAGTGCAATGTATGCGCACCGGTTACAAGCGTATCTCCCTCTTTTACCGTCACGGCTCTCTCCGCGAAATCCGTTCCGAAGAACTGTTTTATCATTCCAAATGTCTTGGTGTTTCCGACCACCTGCACTTCCGGGTAACGGCGCACCAGATCCCCGATCATCGCACAGTGATCCGGTTCCATGTGATTGACAATCAGATAATCCAGTTTCCGTCCGTCGAGCACATGCTCCAGATTTTCAAAAAACTGTCCCGCCACGGACGCATCGACTGTATCCAAAAGCACCGTCTTCTCATCCAATAATACATAAGAGTTGTAGGATACCCCGCGCGGAATTGGAAATATATTTTCAAACAGCGCCAGTCTTCTGTCACTGGCTCCAACCCAAACGATATCCTCAGTCACTTTTCTTACGTTGTACATAGTGTTCCTCCTTCTGTCCGGCAGTCTGCCGTCTCATATTCTACCTGTTTGGTATGAATTATAAATCAGATTTCTGGAAATTGCCACCCAAAAATGCACTCTGTATGTATTTTTCTGCATACAGATGAAAATATGCAAAAAGAGCATTCCCGGCAAAAATTATCTACCTGAAATGCTCTCTCCTCTGCCGTTTGCAGCACTCCTACTGCGCTGCGTTTCTGCCGCAGCACTGCTTATACTTCTTGCCGCTTCCACACGGACACGGATCGTTCGGATATACCTTTGCCGCAGCACGCTTCTTCGGCGTGTTCGTCGCAGACTCATCCTTGTTCGTTCCGGTCACTTTCGCTACCTGCTCACGCTCAACCTTCTGCTCAATCTTCACATGATACAGCAGCCGGATCGTATCCTCCTGAATGCTCGCCGTCATCTCGTCGAACATGTCAAATCCTGCCATCTTGTACTCGACAAGCGGATCTCTCTGTCCGTAGGACTGCAGTCCGATACCCTGACGAAGCTGATCCATATCATCAATGTGATCCATCCACTTGCGGTCGATCACCTTCAGGAGAACGACACGTTCAAGTTCACGGAACTGCTCCGGCTCAGGGAACTCCGTCTCCTTCGCCTCATACAGCTTCACTGCACGCTCCTTTAACAGATGCTTCAGTTCCTTATTATTCTTAACGCTGTCCACGTCCTCCGGCGTCACTGCCTGCATCGGAATCATGGAGAGGATCAGCTGGTTCAGTTCATTCAGATCCCACTCTTCCTTCGGAATATCAGAAGAAATACAGGTATCTACACAATTTTCCACACGATCCGTGATCATCTTGAAAATCGCATCGCGCATGTTCTCTCCGTCCAGTACGCGGCGGCGCTCCTTGTAGATAATCTCTCTCTGATCGTTCATAACCTGATCATACTCAAGAAGATTCTTTCTGATACCGAAGTTGTTGCCCTCGATCTTCTTCTGCGCTTTCTCAATCGCAGATGTCAGCATCTTATGCTGGATCTGCTCACCTTCCGGAACACCGAGTGCATTGAAAATGTCCATCAGCTTCTCAGAACCGAACAGACGCATCAGATCGTCTTCAAGAGAAATGAAGAACTGGGACTCACCCGGATCTCCCTGACGTCCGGAACGACCGCGCAGCTGGTTATCAATACGTCTGGATTCATGACGCTCTGTACCGATGATCTTCAAACCGCCTGCAGCCTTCGACTCATCATCCAGCTTAATATCGGTACCACGTCCTGCCATGTTGGTCGCGATCGTCACCGCTCCATGCTGTCCGGCACCGGCTACAATCTCAGCCTCTTTTTCATGGAACTTTGCGTTCAATACCGTATGCGGAATTCCCTCGCGCTTCAGCATGCCGCTGATCAGCTCGGAAGTATCGATATTGATGGTACCGACAAGTACCGGCTGTCCCTTTTCATGGGATTTTACCACTTCCTCCACAACCGCCTTGTATTTTTCATTCTTTGTCTTGTATACAACATCATGATGATCGATACGGGCGATCGGGCGGTTGGTCGGGATCTCGACGACGTCCATGCCGTAGATGTCGCGGAACTCCTTCTCCTCCGTCAATGCAGTACCGGTCATACCTGCTTTCTTCTCAAACTTGTTAAAGAAGTTCTGGAATGTGATCGTTGCCAGAGTCTTGCTCTCTCTCTTGACCTTCACATGCTCCTTCGCCTCAATCGCCTGATGAAGTCCGTCTGAATAACGGCGTCCCGGCATAATACGTCCGGTAAACTCATCGACGATCATAACCTGGTCGTCCTTCACCACGTAATCCTGGTCGCGGAACATCAGGTTGTGTGCGCGCAGCGCCAGAATAATGTTATGCTGAATCTCCAGATTCTCCGGATCAGCCAGGTTCTCTATCTTGAAGAACTGCTCAACCTTCTTCACACCATCCTGTGTCAGGCTGACCACCTTATCCTTCTCGTTTACGATGAAGTCTCCGGTCTCCTCCTGCTCCACGCCCATGATAGCATCCATCTTGGAGTACTCCGGCATATCCTCACCGCGCTTCATCTGGCACGCCAGAATATCGCATGCCTCATACAGTCTGGTGGATTTGCCGCTCTGTCCGGAAATGATGAGCGGTGTACGCGCCTCATCAATCAATACCGAGTCGACCTCATCGATGATGGCAAAATGCAGTCCGCGCTGCACCAGCTGTTCCTTATAGATTACCATGTTATCACGCAGATAATCAAAGCCAAGCTCATTGTTTGTCACGTAGGTAATGTCACAGTTATAAGCATCCCGGCGCTCATCATTCGTCATCTCGTTCAAAACCACGCCGACTTTCAGTCCCAGGAATTCATGGACCTGTCCCATCCACTCAGAGTCACGCTTTGCCAGATAGTCGTTGACTGTGACGATGCACACGCCCTTGCCCTCAAGTGCATTTAAGTATGCCGGCAGTGTCGATACCAGAGTCTTACCTTCACCGGTCTTCATCTCAGCGATACGTCCCTGGTGGAGAATGATACCACCAATAATCTGCACACGATAATGCTCCATGCCGAGCACACGCTTCGCCGCCTCACGCACCGTCGCATATGCCTCCGGAAGAAGATCGTCCAGCGTCTCGCCGTTCTCCAGTCTCTCCTTATATTCCTTCGTCTTGTTCTTTAATTCTTCATCGGAAAGTGCTCCCATCGCCTCGCGGTAAGATTCCACCTTGTCGACAAGCGGGTAAATCCGCTTTAACTCACGCTCGCTGTGGGTTCCGAAGATCTTCGTTATTGCACTCATAAAAAGCTCCTACTCCTGTTTTTACACAAAACTGTGTCAAAATCCATTCTCCTGCGGGACACCTGCAAAAGGGTATGACCCCGCACAATATTGTTATTGTAACACTTTTCCAGCACCACCACAATAAAAACAGGCGTAAAAGAATTGTAAATTTTTTATTAACTGCCGCTTTGATACAAATTTTTCTTGCACACTTCCGGTTCCATGTTATACTCAAAAGTGATCTGAACGATCTATTTTTTCAATAAAGGAGGATTTCAAAATGACATACACATATAAGACCAGAGGCACCTGTTCCACACAGATTGATCTTGAATTGGAGGGCAACATCGTGCATAACGTAAAGTTCACCGGCGGCTGCAACGGCAATCTTCAAGCGATTCCGAAGCTCGTCGAGGGTCTTACCGTCGAGCAGGTTGAGGAGAAAATCGGCGGCATCTCCTGCAACGGACGCCCGACTTCCTGCGGCGATCAGCTGGCTAAGGCCTGTCGCGAAGCCTACGAGGCATCCAAGCAGGCGTAAGGAAACACCTGTAAACGCAAAACGCGCCTGTCCCGGGACAGGCGTATTGATTTTTGTGGACTAAGTTGCAGGAGTAGAAACCGAGCGCTCAATGTTCCGGCTGTAACGGAGGCGGCATTTCTAATCGCAAAATCCGCCCCTGCCAGAAGCAGCCGGAACAATAAGATGCTCTGATTTTCTGCATAATAAAACGTCGCCGGCATTTTTCGTCGCTGCCTCCGCCCGGCTCCGTCTGATCTGCGTTACGTCGGGGTCTGCAGAATCGGCTGGATCTGTTTGCCGGCGAGCGCCGCCTCGATTGTGTCCGGCAGGAGCTCCATTTTTGCGATCATGGAGTTCGGCTTGCTCTTGCAGTTGTCCTGCCCGAACGGAACGAAATAAATATTTTTCATATTCATGAGCATTCCAATATTCTTAAAGCTGGCGCCGAGCGCATCGTTCGTCGAGATGGCAATCACAAGCGGCTTACCGTTGCGCATATGCGCTTTGGTCGCCATCAGCACCGGCGTATCCGTGATTCCGTTGCAGAGTTTTGCCGCCGTATTTCCGGTGCAGGGCGCAATGACCATGATGTCCAGAAAATTATTCGGTCCGATCGGCTCCGCCGCACAGATGGTACGGATGCCCTCATTTCCGGTAATCTCGCAGATTCCGTCCACATAATCTTTCGCACTTCCGAACCGCGTGTCACACGTCTGCGCATTAAATGAAAAAACCGGCACCACATTGGCGCCCATATCGCACAGCCGCTGTATTTCTTTTCTTGCTTTCGCAAACGTACAAAACGAACCGGTAATTCCAAGCCCGATATTATAATTGGAAAAATCCATCACATTTCATGCTCCTTTCGCACGAATCTCTCCACCGCCCGGTCCAGAATATAGGCGCTCTCCTTCGGCGCATATTTTCCCGGAAGTCCAAGTGCCAGATCCGCACGGATGCCGCACTCTCTGGCGCAGGCAAAATCCGTACCGCCCGGTTTGGACGCGATGTCTAAAATATATGCATCCCGCGGCAGTTCGTGAATGATCGCACCTGTAACCACAGGTGCCGGAACCGTGTTGACCAACATTGCCGCCCCCATCGCTTCCTCCGGTCCAAACGCAAAATCCGCGGCATAAAATCCATCCTTCTTGGCAAGTTTGCGCACTTCCCTTCTTCTTGCCAGGACTGTCACGCGCGCGCCGAGCGCTTTTAGCCTCGCCGCCACCGCTCTGCCGCAGCAGCCGTAACCGGTGACGATAATTTTCGCCTCCTCGATGTTATAAGGGCTGTGGTTCACAAGCTCCGCGATCACGCCCTCCGCCGTCGCCACAGCATTTTCTTCCGTCACAATCTCATCTTTCATAAAATCCAGATAGTGAATGTCCCTGCGCTCCAAAAGTTCCTGCTGTTCCGGCGAGAAGCAGCCTCCAAGCACCAGCGTATCGTTCGTCAGGTTTTTATTCAATATATCGTTCAGCATTTTCTGTTCCGGTATCTTTGTCACCGGAATCGGGAGGATCAGCATATCCGCCTCCGCCAGAAAACTTTTCAACTTCTCGATTTGTTCTTTTACCGTCCCGCTGTTTCTGATATCCAGGCAGCGTACGTTGAGTCCTCTTTTGGTCATAATCTCCGCCAGATAAACCTGGCGCATGTCACTGATGAGAAGTATGGTCTGTCTATTCATAGAATTACGCTCCCTTCTCTTTATTATATGAAGCGCACGCTCTTCTGCCACAGCGAAGCATTTACATGTATTTTACGAAAAATATATATTATATCTATTGCATCTATATTTTCAGAATATTTTTTCGTTTATTCTTTGTTTATTGTTTTTAAATATTTTTTATTATAATTTTCTCATTTTATGCTTGACTTTTTCTCATATATCAGATAGAATAAAGACAACAAAAAGAAAGGAAAACGAAATCGAAGGAAAGGAAGGTACAAGCCACCAGAAACGTAACGATTTACCCAAAACGATATTAAGGAAAGAGAGGTACAGACCACCGAAAACGTAATTGCATTCGTTTTTTTCTAACTCCCGAAAAACACACGTGACAATCCAAATCATGGAAAGAGGAATCAGTATCAGATGAGTTAATCAGATATGATGCGATATCCACCGTCATAAGAAGAGTGATACAAGGTACGAAGGAAGCGAAGAAGTCCGAAAGAAAAAGAAAAGAGAGGTACAGTCCCATGGACGAGATAGTTTAGAAGGCGACATCGATTCAAATGAATAGGATGTCGCCTTCGTCGTTTTATTTTTTCTATTTTATCTGTTTTTCCTGCTCGCTCTCCGTCACGGACGTCTCCGTCTGCTGCCAGGGATTTTCCTCATCCGGATCAGTCGGATCCCAGTGGCAGTCCGGATCTGATTTATCCAGTTTTTGTGCCTCCGGTTTCCCGAGCGGCCCCGGGTCTTCCCCGTCGTATATTTCAACCGTAGTGCCTTCCGGGCAGTTCTCCGCAATCCATTTTGCATCCTCCACCGTCAGTCTTACGCAGCCCATCGACGCCTGCTGTCCCAGCTTGTTATACTTGTCCGTACAGAGTGTATCCTTTGCGCGCTTGTAATAGGGCACAGAATGGAACAGGATTCCCCCGTGAATCCGCGTCGCGTACTGCCCATACACACCGCCATAGAGTTCCCGCCACAGATACTTGGTGGAAATCTGGTAAGTTCCGCGCGGCGTTGCGTTGTAAAGTCCGGTCGAGCATACCATTGCCTTATAGGGTACCGTATACTCCCCCTCCTCATCC
>SKEL01000097.1_pt1 | contig 93871 bp, 108 predicted proteins | sample 4826741 | NCBI WGS metagenome assembly SKEL01 (sample SAMN11008810, study PRJNA524170) | human gut metagenome | biome: Human fecal sample; material: Feces; isolation source: fecal sample from pouch patient p33 | host: Homo sapiens | place: Israel: Tel-Aviv | collected 2016-03-22
CCGTGAACCCACTTTTGCCACTTACATCATCTGCCCAAGCGGTGTGAAAATAGCTTGTACGGCCATCTGCACCCTTTGCACCGGGAACACCATCAGCACCATCAGCGCCCTTAATCAATGCCCACTTGCCAGCGTAATCATCCGGATTGTCACTTGGTACAGATGACTTGTTACTGTAAACGACTGCCATGTACTTCTTGTTGGCTGGAAATGCCGACATATTGGTACCTTTGTCGTCATCGGCATAACGTACCCAAGGCCAATACTGCACTGTTTTGGGAATGTTCTTGATTTTCTCAGCCAGTTCACGGTACTGAGCGGCAACTTGATCCGTCTCAATCAAATAATCGCCCAAAGTCGCCGTGTGCGTATCCATTGAATAACTGGACTTCAATTCAAGTAATCTTGCCGATAGATATAACCGCTCATTTTCGTCAGCTAAATGCACTGTATCACCAATATCCACATTATCCGGCAGACGCGCTATATCCGTTTCATAGTTGACAACTGGGTGATTGTGCTTCTTTAGGTCGCTCAATGCTGACTGCAAGAGTGAAGCCTGCGTGGTCGCTTCATAAGTGTTGACCCGATTGATATAGGCGCCAGCGGCATCTGGCCTTGCGCCACCGCTTAATAGCCGACTCCACTGCTGGTTGGCTACCGGATCAAGCAAGATGCCATCTGAGGTCAATACAAACCGACCATCAGGATCAGTCCATTGATAGCCAGCTAACGTAATTGGCTTCTGTTCGCTCGTGTCCCCGTCTTTAGCTTCCGGCGTGCCACCAGTTGGTGTAATCGCTGTATACAGATCCCAGATGTTACCAGAAGTTACAATCTTGTTGATATCCTTATCAACATACAAGGTAATCCGCTTATCGGCACCAATGCGTTTGTGAATGTTGATGAGTCGCTGTACCACCGAGGTACCATTCAACTGAAAGCTGAACTCCAATTCCGCATGGTCAAATTGCGTTGCCACCGACAAAATTCGCGCCAGTGCTGTATCTGATTCACCAGTCCATTCAAGTGTTCGCTTCAAGTCTGGAATTTCATTCAAGCCAATATCAAATCCGGAATCTGTCACGAAAAAATTAATGTATTCAGCAATACTCATTGGTTTATCGGCTTTGTACGGACCAACCGTTTCATTGATAAGATCAATGCCGGCATCTTCAGCAGTGAAAGTGGTCTCACCCAGTAAAGGATCATGGTTTGATTCCATGATGGTCATGAAAACAGCCTTACCCCGCGTATCTTTGTACAAGACATAATTGCCATAAGCAGCCATGGATTTGACCTTAGCTGAGGTTTCTGGCGTAAATAAAATGGTGCCTGAATACGTTCGCGCACCAGCTGATATCAGTTGATCATCAGTATCATTAACAATATGAATCGGCCCCTCACCAGCTGTGGCGATCCCCAGCAAGTGCCAAGAACGATCAGTGAAATAAAAATCCATTATAGCCACGCCTCCTGCCATTCAACTTGACACGTGTATGGTTTAGCCCAATCAGACTGCAAGACTTGAATCGTGTTTTTGCCTGGCAGCAGCTGGAAGCCTTCCCAGTTGTTACCGACAGTCTGTAAAGTAGGGTCTTCAGCACCATTCAGACTGACAACCCGTTTAGCCACATCAATCTTGACCACATCGCCTTCCTTGAATCGGTTAGGTACGTCTGTCCAATAGTCAACGTTTACCCAATCAAAATAACTGTCCTGCCAGCCCATATTGGCTTCGAGAACATCTGAGAAAGCAGAGAACCATACTGTCCAGCCATCAACTGGCAATGCACCAAACCCAGCAATAGTGAATGGCCGAATAACATTGCCACCACCAACCCGGTCAATACGGAAAGTTAACTGGTCACCCATTTTTGAAATGACGGCGAAACTGTTTGCCCTTGAATAGAGGTCACGTGGTAGCGCTTCATGAAATAGCATTCGCGCATCGTTTCCGTCATGTATCTTGCCTTCGAACATAACTTGGTCATCTGTTGTGCTTTGGTCATAAAGTGCCAACGAAGCAACGATTTTGCCTTCGTAAGTCAAATTGAATTCAACTCGTCCAGCCCAATTTGTCATGGTTGCAAAGCGGATTAGATTACGCCATTCAAAGTTGCCATTCTGTTTGCCATTAGAATTAGCAGCAAGTTTTCCGCTCATTGATGGTCCGCTCCAATAGTTAGAGGGATTACGTTCCGTGTTGGGGTAAGCAATCGCATTGTCATAGCCGTCTGGGCGTCCATAAGAGAAAATGCCTTTTTGTTTATTGGGGGTAGCCGGATTATCGCGATAGTTGGGATAAGTCAGCGCGCCATCATTCATCACAATGCCATTAGGTTCATTTTCAAAGTCAAAATAGTATACCCGTTCAGACTTCTGCCGCACAACGCCATCAATCTCGCTGGGCGAACCAAATTGCAAGACTGACCCTTGATCATTGACAAAAGCAACAACCCCATTATCAGCATGCATAGTTGCCGTGATAACTGGCTCAACAGGATAAGTGCCACCATTGTGCACCGTAATGGTGTCGGAATAGTATTCAGGATCAGCTGGGTTAGGCGACCATGTTGAGTAAGTGGTGCCTTCCTCTAACTTGGCTTTGAGATATTGATAGGTGCCAACATCCGTTTTTTGGAAGGCCCACGCAAGTGTCACCTCAATCTGAGCTGCTCCAGTCGTCCCCGGGTCAGGCCATGTGCAGACAATCGTGCTGCGCTGATTTGCTCCCATTTGTGTGGTCACGGGAAACCCAGCCAGTGATATCCGATTGCCATTGATATCATTCGCCCAAAGTTGGAAACTGACAGCAAAATCGGCCCGCCCAAGCAAGACCGTAGCTGCATACTTTTTCCCAACGGTAGGATTGTTGAACGATCCAAGCTTTTGAATATTCCAGCCCGACCCTGTGACTGATACTGGGTCAGCGCTTGTGCCTGCCATAAGGTTCAGCGGGATATCCTTGTAAGGCATATTGTCAAACGTCTGCGTGGCTACCGAGTGGGCAATGCCATCGGGGACAAACAAAGTAAATGAAGAAGTGATCGCATTCCGGCCTTTAGGAACATCGTCAACATCTGTGAGCACGGCATTCCAGTACACAGACAAGTCATCATTGAACGAAACCTGATGAGTGTCACCGTGAAGTATGTCATTGAGCTTATAGAATGCTTGTCGGAACGAAAGATTGTCCGCTGCTGAAAGCCTGTAGCCGACAATAATCTCACGAGAAGGGTTCCGAACATACTGGATAAACTCGCCATCTGACTTGCCAATCGTTTGTTTCTCGATTGACTGGCTTAGTAGTTCTCGGCCACTGACTTGCAGCGTGCTATAACCCGGAATCAAGTCTTCAATGTACTGGCCATCTATTAGCATCGCCTCTGCTGGGCGCTGGTTGTCATCAGAACCCGTAAAGGGCGTTGTCTCTCTAAAATCATACAAAATTAAACGATCCCCTTTCGTCGATTGCTCATTCGTGTCATGCGACTGAGCTCTGTTTGCATTGGGTTTGCGGTTGCACGAGCAACCTCTCGGCCGTCAATGTACAGAGGAACCTCAATCGTTTGCTTGCGAGTGTAGTTGACATCAAGATTTGAAGACAAGGTTGCACCTTGAACGCTGTTATTGAGCGACTGCAATGATGCATCAAAGGGAGAAGTATTCACTGCCGGCATCGTAACAGCAGCACTATCAGCAATAGCTTGTGCCATGCTCGAAACGTTCCTTTGGACATTTGAGAACTTGTCAGTAAGCCCTGCATTCAAGCCGTTCATGATGGCGCTACCAGCAGGTATGAGCAGCTTGGCATCGTAACTGATTGGGCCTTTATGCTTGCGAATCCAAGAAGCAATTCCGCCAACAAAATCGGTGATCTTCCCCCAAACTGCTTTGAGGCCTTTGAAAAAGCTATCCATGATAGCGCGGCCAGCGTCAGCCAGGCTAAAATTACGAAGTGCATTGAATGCTCCTTTGATGCCATTAACTATTCCACTTACCACGCCAGTAAAACCAGACCATACAGCCTTAGCACCATTAAAAATACTAGTAGCAGCTCCAATCACAATAGACTGTATGTTGCTCCAAGCTGATGAAAAGAATGATGTAATGCTATTCCACAATCCGGAAAAGAATCCGGGAAGTGCGTTCCAAATTCCCTCGGCTGTGCTGACTGTTCCGCTCCATAGTCCTGATAAGAATGAAGCAATACCGTTCCATACGCCCTCGGTGGTAGACACAATACCATTCCATAATCCGCTAAAAAATGACGAAAGCGCACTCCAAATAGCGGAAGCGGCAGATACTGCACCATTCCAAAGCCCCTCTAAAGCTGAAACCAAAGTATTCCAAACAGTCATTGCATAAGTTTGAATAAGGCTCCAAATACCGGAGAAATACGTAACAAGGCCATTCCAGATCTGACCAGCGGCGGAAACAATGCTGTTCCAGATAAGCTGAAGATCAGCACTTAACTGTGTCCAATTTCCAGTAAGCAAATCAATGACAATAAGAATGGGACCCATAATAACTGCTTTAAGCATGTTCCAAACACCGGTAGCAACTTGGACAATCCCATTCCAAATTGTCGTCAGGGAACCACCAAAGGTTGACCATACAGCGGTGGCTACTGCAACTATTCCATTCCACAGAGTCGTGAAGAATGTGGATAGCGCGTTCCAAACTGCCGTTGCTGCGGTAACAGCACCTTGCCAGATAACTGAGAGTGTGGTTGTGAATGCTGTCCAAGTAGCTGATGCCGTGGTCGTAATCCCAGTCCATAGATTGCTGAAGAAACCTGTAATGCCGCTCCAAGCTGTCTGAATGCCGCTAATTGCAGATGTAAACGCACCCGATATAGCATTCCAAACAGTTTGCGCAACTCCTACAAGTCCTTGCCAAGCTCCTTGTAACCACGAAACAAATCCCGACCAAAGTTTTTGACCAGTTTTTGTTTGAGTGAAAAAATACACCAGACCAGCAACCACTGCTGCAATCCCAGCAATCAAAAGTACCCACGGATTCATTCCCAATATTAATCCGAAAGCCTTCCAAATACCGCCAGCAGTTTTCGCAATTGTTCCAAAATTAGTAACAACAGCGATAACACCACGAATTGGGCCGATCATCCTCGAAAAGATTCCGATGACACTGGACAATCCTCCAACGGCCAAACTAATAACCTTAAAGGCTCCCACTGCTCCTAGGATCGCTACCGCAAACGACTTAACAATGTCATTTGCAAATGCCGCCTTGACGAGTGCCGCAATTGGCTTCAGCACGTTAACAACACCAGTTAAAGCCGCCTTAACACCTTCAAAAATTGCTTTCCACGGTAAGTTAGCAATAATATCACTAACAGTTGTGATGGCTCCCATGGCTGCATAGCCAAAGTCAGTGACGGCTTGCTTGATACCATCGAAAACTCCCGAAAGCTGCCCACCACCGAACACCGAATTAAACGCATCACCCACTTTTTGAGCAATACCAATCAGATTGACAAATGCAACATTAGCTAAGCTGCCGACCAGGTCCCAGATGGTATGAAGAACGGATCCGATCCCTTGAAGGATCGAACTGAGTCCACTCATTGATTCGCCCTTGCCTAGGTTGCTAAGCTGAGTCCTGATGTTCAGGATCAGGGTCGAAAACGGTGAAAAGAAGCGGCCAATTGAAGCAAGAACTGAATCGAAGTTAATGCCTCCGATCTTATCAATAATGCCGCTAATAGCTCCGACAGCGACTTTAGACATTGCTTGCCAAGCAGGCTGAAGCTTGTTTGCTAGTGTTTCCTGAAGGCCGTCCATTGCCTCACCGACAGTCTTATAACTTGTGGCCATCTTCTGGAAAGCTTTGCTGTTGCCTGCCTTTTCGATACCATCAAAGAACTGCTGCGTGCTTATTTTGCCGTTTTGAACATTCTCAACCAGTTCTTTTGTACTCATGCCCATTGCTTTAGCAACGGCTGCCATGCCTGCTGGAGTCTGTTCAAGCATTAGGCGGAAGTCAGCCCACTGTACCATCGGCTTAGCGGCCATTTGTGTACCTTGTTCCATCAATGTCTTCATGGCTTGCTTTGGATCATCAGTGGCAGCAGCCAGGCCGCCCATACCTTTAACAAGGCGGCCGACTCCTTTTACACCTACTGATGCAAACTGTGCATAGGCAGAAGCCATGTCAGATGAACTGTAAATGGTCTTTTGTGCGTAACTCTGCAAGGACTTTTCAATCGTTGAGATTTCTGCGGGCGTTTTGCCGAGGAACTTCATGTTGCTCTCGAACGTTTGCCACGCCTTGCTGGAAGCGTCAAGTTCACCAGCCATGCTTTTGACGCCTGCACCAATGGCACCCACAACTTTAGTTAGGCCAATGGCACCAGCAATCTTACTCACAGTTGACACAAAGTTGCCTGCTGGTTTTGTTGACTTTTCAAAGCTATCACCGACCTTTGACGCAGAATTCGCGATGTTCTTGAAAGTACCCGAAAAATTTCGGTCAACGGCAGATAAAATTGCTTCAACGCTAAAACTGTCAGCCATGTGCTCCCTCCTTTCTTTCAGATAACGGAATGATTTTGCCTTCGCGCTTCAACCGCTGAAATTCGGCCATCCGTTTTGCGAACACTTGTGCTCTCTTTTGTTTGAGCTCGGTTTTGCTCATCTGTGATACTTCATAATTGGGCTCATAATTTGATCGCACGTTATCAATAGCTGCTTTCTTATCAAAGAAATCATCAAATGTCTTGAACTTAGGCTTAGGATTCTTGCTACCGGTGGTTGCCTGCACTTGCTGGTTCATCCATGCTTGCTGTGCAATTTCGTTCTGTCTGTCGACTTGCTTCAGCTGATAGGCTTCCATACGCAGCTCATACTCAACAAGTGTCATACGTTCAATGTCTCGAATATTAGAAAAGCCTAGATAGGCAAATGCGTTTAACAAAATTTCGTGATACGTTTCTTCACTACTCTTTTGAACGCTTTCGTCCTCATCTAGGCCTTCATGTTTTTTGCTACTGCTTTTACTGCGTTAGCACTGTTCATTTCGTCTGAAACTTGCTTAAATAGCGAATCTAAGTCTGAATTGCTGTCAATAAAGTCATCGACTTCACTGGCTGACGGACGTTTCTTAGATGCCACGGTGGCTGAATAAATGGTGTCTGATAAAACAGCAGCATCGTATGCGCTTAGACCAGCTAGAGCCTTTGCAACACCCATGCCAAAGTTAATGCCGTGCATGACGGCACCCATATTCTTATCCATTTCGCGAACAAAGCGGACGCCAAAGTTGAGTTCATATTCTTTACCGTTAATGGTTAATTGCATGATTTAAAGTCCTTTCTTTTAAAGCCGCCCGGGTTTCACCCGTACTGTGACTTTCTTAGGCGACTGATGACAAGTCTCTTATGCTGTTATGCTCCAGTACCAGTTCCGCCCGCTGGTGCAGTATCAGCAGTGTTAGTGCCCGGATCAACAGCCTTGTCCCAAACTGTGCCACCGCCGGTATTGTCAGTGTCAGTGACCTTGCCGACCCCAAGGAACACGTAATCAACCTGTTCCTGAGTTTCATCATCGAGCGTAGTCCAGCCGCGTTTAGGCGTACCGTTAACTGAGAATGTCACATCACGAGTCGAGTGATCGTCAGGATCGTTGTCGCTGCTGTCTTCTTGCACGGTTACTTGCATATACCATGCGTAATACTTACCATCAGCGTTCTTACGTTTGCGGTAGAGAATCCAGAAGTCGAGCAATTCACCATCAAACAGCGAGTCATACATTACGTCTGCAATTGCGGCCGTGTTGTTCAGGAACTCGACCTCAAGATCGGTACTTGCAGAGCTTCGTGTTGCTACATTGCCGTCCTTGGTAACAGTGGAATCACTGTCAACAGACGGATCAAAGGACAGCGAAGTCTGCCAAGGGATAATTTGGCCGCTAACCGTTGCTTGATCGCTATGTTTGCGAGCCAAGGCAACAACGTCCATGCCTTCTAGCACTTTTAATTCATTTGCCATGTTATGGCCTCCTATAAAATATTGAGATTGAGTATCAGCGTGGCTCGGTTGAGAACCGTGTCAGGGACACTCTGGTCTTGTGTAAACTCTTTTGACTGGTCTTCTACACGTCCATAAAATCGGTAATCATCTGTTAGAACTTGCCCAATCGCGGCACGAAAAAAGCGCTCCGCCATATCAGATACGGTGAAACGCTGTTTTTTATCGCCCCAGATGTCAATGGTAATTAGCACATTGCCATTGAGTGACGTCTTTGTTGCAATAGGAACAACTTGAATATCGCCAACAATGACGAAAGGATACGGGGCGTTCTCCTGCTGCATGGGCAAATGGTCGTAAGTCTTGTACCCAGATGATTGCGAAAACGCATAGAAATAATCGTAGAGTTCTTGCTCTGGTGATGTGATTTGAATCACCTACTTTGCTGCTTGTTTAAGCTGATTAATAAACTGAACTTTCTGATAAAGGAACGCAGGCTTCAATACAGGACGTGCCCGCATGAAACGGGTCCCGTTTTCGGTGTATGGGTTGTATTCCATCGACATGCCAACTATGCCCGTTAGGCCGCCATCTTCAAGCGATAACTTGATGCCGCGCTTGGTAGCACCAGTAGGATGAGCGTACACGGTGCCAGTCATTTGCTGAGCACGTGTCTGGAGCTGTGCTGCCTGCTGTTTGACGATTTGTTTGACAACATCCATCTTTGCTCGGCTAAGCAGACCCGCTACCAATTTGTCCATGCCTTTTATCTCCATGTTGTAGCTAATGCTGGCTTTGCTCATTTCGTCTCACCCACAATCAAAGTAGCGTTTTGAAGCGGAACGCGGTCCGTATTAAGGGCATAATGAGTCGCTTCATCATCAATCGTTAAATAGCTCCAATTGACGGTGATTGGCTCAACTAATCGGATCACCTTTGCCTTTTGAGCATAGTTTCCGAATAGCTGAGCGCTCTTGTCGGTTCCCATGTCGGTGACACTGGCAACAGCGGTGGCAACCTTTTTCACATCACCGTATTGATGTGTTTGCGGATTATATTCTTCATCATCAAGCCAGAATGTAACCTCATGATCTAACCGCATATGATCACCTCTTTGGATAGCCAGAAATGAAGCTGACGGTGCCAAGAGACTTGGCATTCTTACCGTTGGCTTCTTTCCAGTCGCTGATGTCATCAGCAAAATCATCGAAGTCATTAGACTTGAACGTGAACGACTGCCCCTCCTGCTCATAAGACGTCATGCCTTCGTTCTTACGCCGGTTATATCGTCGCACACAGACTTCCAAGGCAATGTAGGCCAACTCACTAGGAAAGGCCTCATCTGTCCGCAAGCCGAGCTTAAATCGTAAGGCCTGCGTAGTATTTTTGATAATGAGGGTAAGCACATCATCTTGTGTGTCAGTTTTGATTTCCATCATCGTCTTCAAATCCGCAAGCGTTACCGGATCAGTATCAGCCATGTTATGCCTCCTTTCCGCCGCCCTGCTTTCGCAGCACTGTGATTTTCATAAGCGACGGTGTTCAAGCTAGTCTGAAGGGACAAGCGCAAGCAAGTCTGCCTTCAAAGTCTTCCCAGTGTAATCAATACTGTGGGCGTCCAGCCATGCTTTGATCTCATCAACGGTTTGATCGCTCGTTGGTTTGACATCTCCGCTAGGGTCGAAGCCGTCGTCATTCCCAGACGGCGCTACGCTTTTGGGGCATTGATTCCAGCAACAACGAACTTCTTGTCGATCGTGAAGCGATAGTCAACGATGCCAATGTTGCGAGGATCACCAACCAGATCGTACATAGATGTTTCAGAAGCATTGATTGCGCTGTAGCCAAGACCGGCAACCTTAGTAACATCAGTGAATGACGTACCCGCAATTTGCATTGCAAGAGTACGGCGATTGATAACCGCAGTCTGGCCACCATTGCCAAGACTGTCGCGCTTGACTTCATAGCTGTTTTCCGGATTAGCCAAGCCATAAGAAACAGCACCGTTAGCAATGATGAACGCGTCCGTGGTACCATCTGCTGCAACTGGCAGTGCATCGTCTTCAACGATCTCAATGCCGTTGTAGTAGCTGATTGGCGTACCACCGTTAGACGGCTGAATAGTATCAATCAGGTTCTGATCACGCATTGCACCAACAGCAGCAGAATTGAGCACGATCTTCGTCAGTTGAGGGCTGGCAACGTCACCCATGCGAGACAATGCGGCAATAAAGTCACCAGCAGCCAAAGGCGCTGGCGTGCCCATGCCATATGCCTTAACAGCCTGCAAATCCGCATTGAGGAATGCGTTCTTCAAGACTGCAATCAGAAGCTTGTTGTCCTGGATGTTCCAGAATGATGCGAATTGTCCTGCAATTTGTTCTGCAACCGGAGCGCCGGTGGAAAGTTGACCAAAGTCTGTGTACCCAAACGCTTTGGCTTGGTACATTTGTGGAGCGATAGCACTGTAACTGTCAACATTGCCGACAGTAATGTCGCTAGTGTCGTTCCACGTCTGAGCTTCCCCGCTAAGACTTTGCAGGGTAGGAATAGTTACATAAGTCCCGCCCTTGAGCAATTGCGCTTGAATGATTGGGTCGGTAGTGAGAATGCCACTAGAGAGCAGACGGTTAGTAGCAGTTTGCTGTTCCAAGACATAATCCGCGAATACTTTAGGTTCGACCAAATTCAATTTGGCTGTTGCACCACTAAATTCTGGCATATTTATTTACCTCTTTCATTTTGTTAGTAATTTCTTGTACATCTCTGGATCTTTTCGTTGCAATTCGCTGCGCTCTAGCAAAGTCATATCCTTAAGGCTCTTCGTCTTGCGGTTGGAGGACGGGTCCAATGGTGTACTGCCTTTCAGCAGTTCTTGACGGACGCGCTCTGCTACGGCTTGGTCGTGCGCAATGAGCCACTTAACATTGGTCTCGGTTGATTCTGCCTCAGGCGTTACAACATGCTTCAAATCGTCCTCTGTGACCGACAGCTTGGCATCTTCGAACATTGATCGAGCTTGTTTTCCCATCTCATAGGTGGCAAGCTGTGATTTTAGCTCATCTCGTTCTTTTTGAGCCTTTTGAAGCTCATAATCCTTCTTCTGGTCGGCATTCATCTTGGCCAGCTTCGCAGCCTCGTCAACAGCAGCTTGCTTCTCCTTCTCGGCACGAGCAAGACGCTTCTTGACGATTTCATTGACCTGTTCATCGGTGTAGACGTGCTTACCATCAGGATCAGGGTCAGCCGGTTCTCCTTGCTTCTTACCTTCAGGAGGATCTACCGGATCACCATCTTTTGGCTTAGGCGGATCGACTGGATCTTTCGGATCGCCTTGAGGATTATCTTCAGCGAAAAATTGCAAATTCATAGGCATTAAAATCTTGGGAATCATGTTAAGAACTCCTTCCACAGCTTTTTAGACGGATCAGGCTTGCGTCTTAATTTACCGGAGCTTTTATAGTCGATCACGCTTGGACTTGATGGCATAAAAATAGCCGCTAGCTGCGGCTTAGAAATTATTCAGCTTCATCACTCGGTGCATAAGCCGCAATGGAGCATCGGCAATTTGGGTGGACGGGAATATCCGGCACATCATCAACCCTGTATATGCCTTCACCAGTTCTGCCACCTTCTGAAATCTCCTTGCACACATCACACGCGCTTGGCTCAGCCACCCATTTGCAGTACTGATAGTCAAATTTGTGGAAACTATCTAATTGCGCCTGTGTCTGAATTCGAGCTGACTCAGTACGTACAATTCGTTCTGTCACATAGCGGTGATTGTTCACCGTTTCTGCCACTTGACCGCGTAACTTGCGAGCAATCTTTAGTGGACTCTGTCCTTGAATGGTGGCGGATGTCAGCAGTTCATCCAGTTCAGCCTTTAGAATGTCTTGGTTGATCCAGATGCGCTGTGAGAAGGTGTAATCGCCCTCTCGTTTGGAGAGTAACTTGGCTAAATCAGTGTAGCCGCCCTTAGATACCGTCTCTCCAAGTATTCCGGCTTGCCGTTTGATCTCGGATTGATAATCATCACTCAATTTTGAGATTAAATCGACGTTCACTTTCATGTGTGCATCAAGCATTTCTTGACCAATCTCACTCTTGAGCATTTCTAAGCGATTAATGCGCATAGTAGCGTTGTATAGCTTGAGACGATCATTGACATCCTTGCTGAAGTCGGAATATTTGAGCGGTTCGCCGTTGTACATCTTTCTGGCATCATCGACGATCCGCTTGGCTTCTGCTTGATATGCTTTAATATCGGTGGCCATCACTGCTTGACGCGCACCGGCCATACTGTCGTTGCTGTATGCGGCATACTTGGCAAACTCTGAATCAATATCCTTTTGAATGTTGCTTAAAGCTTTGTCAAAATATTCCTGAATTCGGGCATTGAACGCCTCGTCATTCTTAAGGTTCTCGGCAATCCATTTACGTTCAGCGGCAGTTCGCTTATTCCAGTAGGCAGAATTACTCGCTATCTGTTGTTGAGTCGTTGTTGTCATCATTGCCACCACCATTCAGCAATTTCTGGAAGTCCGGGCTTGACGGACTGTTAGCAGCAGCATCTTTTGCTTTCTTGGCAGTCTCATCAGCAATGCGTTTCATTTCAGCCTTAGGATCATCGACAAATGATAAGGTGCTAAGCATAGTCTGATCTGATACAAGGCCTTTGAGTTTAGAAGCCGCGTCTGCTTCGTCGGTAATGTTCTCCGGAAGATTTCGCGAGAATGCGAAGTTAAGCTTTTGCCATTCATCGGCTTTACTTTCTGGCAGAATTGTTCCAACACTGAACGCGATCTTGTAAAGGGACCGGAGTGACTGTGTGAACTTACGATCTTGATTGGCCGCTAGATTGCGCATTGGTAGCAATTTGTATTGCAATGCAACGCCAGAACTATTGCCGCTGAATGCTTCATCGTTCAAGTTGGCCACCATGCTTATCTGATAGATCATGCTGATGAGGCGGTCAATAAGGTGCTCTTGAATGGCATCACCATCAGGCTTGGTCAGAAACTCGGCCACACCGTTAGTAGAGTCAGCATCTGGCGAATAGATGATTTGGTTGCCGTTAAGATCAAGCTTTGGATTTCCGTCATCATCCTCTGGCAGGCTCATGCCCCTGATAACCAAGTACGCGTTGTCAAAGTATTCATTCTGGTTTGCCTTTTGGCTTAGCACCTTGTCCAGTGCATCAATTAGCGTCTCAACGTTCTCAAAGATGCCTTGACGCTCGGTGTTCATGAAGAACTCAACTGCTGGAATCTCGCTAAATGGATTAAATCCGGCCGTTCCTTCAAAGCGAACCATATCAAGGCTGTATATACCGTCTTTCAGATACACCTTGCCAGTTAGATTGTTGTCTTCATCATGCCAATACATGACAAATGCAATGGCTTTGTGTGCTACCGTGTCATCATAGACAATGAATGAATTGATGGGCGAACTGTATGCAATGCACGTATTGCTGTCTTCGTCTTGGTACAAAAAAGCAAGTGCCCGTCCGTAAATGGCTGCTTGCTTGCTGATTTCGCTTAATTTGTCCTGAACGCTGTTTGTGTCGTTCCACTCTTGCAGCGCGGTATTATCCTGTGTGTTGTCGAGCGTGATCTTCGGTGGAATGCCAATGTAAAACCCATTGTAGGTATCCACGATATAGTGAGCCAAGTTGCCGACAAGCCGATTGTCCGGCCCGTGGTCTTTGGCATCTTCATGAAGAATCTTGTGCTTGCCAAGATACATCTTTTTAGCAGGTAGATATTTTCTGCGAGCTAGTTCATCATTTGCGCTAATGAAATTGGTGATATCGTCCCCAGTAATAGCTGTGTCTACTGGAAAAATAAATACGTCACCGTCTGTGATTGATCCTTTACCTTGAACTGTTAATATGATGGCCACCTCCTTAGAAGTATTTGCTTGTGTTCTTGAATGCTCGTGCCTTGTTGGCCTGGCTAAGTTTCAACTGTCCGGCGTTGTCCATTACCATATATTTGAAAGCATCGACCGTGTGATCGTGCTCTTTAATTACGTGTGGATCGTCAGAATGTGCGGTCTTCTCATCCCACTGGTATTGCTGATGTTCTGAGATGAATATCTTGTTGTCGTCATTGTCCAAGTAGAACACACGTCCTTGAGCAAGTAAGTTAGACACAAAGTCAATCATGTCAGCTTCCTTGCCCTTGACAATGCCATGCCAGCGAATGCCGAACTCTTTAACAAACTCGTTTCTCAGCGCACCTTCAGCAGAATCAATCGTGTATTTAAGCACGGGATGATTGTATTTTGACCTTACCTTATCAATAAACGACTTTATCTCTGGCACAAGGTCACTTGGTGCCTTCTTCACGCTCTGATTAGCTGGAGAATAGTAATAGGTGTCTAGTACGATCAGGTTGTTCTTGGCCGTAACAGCGGCCGCCACGCACGTGGTTGCGCTATTAATATGACCAGCGTCGATTGAGAACACGAGACGCCTAATTGGATCGTTGCTTGGCACCTCATCCAGTCTATGAAACAAATCCATGTTGTAGACGTTGGTTCCTAATCCAATCACATCGCCAAGATAAAGCCAACGGTAGTAGTCATAGTCGTTGGCTTTATACTTGTCGATCAGTTTCAGCTGCTGTTCGTCAGTGAATCCAAGATCATCATCGAGATAAGTTGAAGTGTCAATGAAGAAGTCCGGGTCTCCTCTCACGCTGTCGATCCACTCATTGATCCAGTCATATGGATTCTTCGGTGGGTTATACGTGTAGAAGACCTGAACTTGATCAACCCACGGTGACTTTTGTCGAATGAAGGTTGGATTAGTTTGGTCAAACACTTCAGCAGATTTGAAGTTGGCTGCTTCTTCATACCACACAGCAATCACGTTACGAACGGTGTTAGACTTCAGCTTTTCAGGCTTGTCACCGCCGTAGAAGTAGAATGTGCTACCAGTTCCACGATGCGTTATGCGCATAGGCGATACGTTGAACACAAACTCGTCTGTCATTTTGAGCATGTCAATGGCCCAACTGATCTGGCTGTAAACCGAATCACGCAAGTTAATCGTGTTCTCTCGAATGATGATGACGTTGGCTTTATGTCCTTGCTGTGCTTGCCTTTTAAGCATCATGAGTAGCTTCAGACTAACTGTCGATGATTTAAATGAGCCACGACCGCCGTTCAGTATCAGATATGGTGCCTTTGACCGCCAAAACGGATAAAAATGTGGTTGCACCATCTTACTTAACTTAATCATCTTCTGGGACGTCATCGACAATCACCGTCCTATCTTGCGAATCCGTATCAGTAAGCAACTTGGCCTTGGCTTCCATGATGTCAGCCTCAGCTTTGGACTTGCGAACATCAGCCTTAGCTTTCTCAATATCAGTAATAATCTTCGTTAGCTGAGCATTGAGCAGCTCATCATTACCAGGGTAACGCTTTAACAATTCGCGTCCTGCTGCCATGCGGTCTTTGATGCTTGGCTCGTTTTCAACAGATTCTGCGCCATCTGGAGTGCCAACTATAATCGTCTCTTTTGCCTCTCCACGAAGCACTGTGGTGAAGTATTGAAGCACCTCAGCAGCCTTGGCAATCTTGTCAGACTCGATGCGTTTCATGCGTTCATCGATGGCAGCTTTAATGTTAGGTTTTGTTAGGTTTTCTGCACCGACAAATCTAGCCGTTCTTTTGCTGTATCCTGCTTCTAGTGCCGCTTTGGTGGCATTGCTATCAGCAATATAAGAATCAACGAACTTCTTCTGTTTTGCTGTCAGTCGCATTACATATCACCACACCTCCCGCATTTGTACAAGCTCTTAGCCTTCCGTATATTGTTTGATCTTGTCAACCCGCAAGTCGCACCATTCATCATGTGTGCCGTCTGCCTTGTAAACTGTTACGACTGGCATTGATCGGTATCCCAGCTTGCGGAACCGTTCGTAGTCGTCCGCGTCTGCTGTGACTGTTTGCACTGGCATTACACGTGACAGTTTTAATACTGTTCGCCGGCACTTTTGACAGCGCGGCTTCGTATAGATAATTGCGTTCATGTGTTTCTCTTCTCTCGATAGTTTCTCAATGATCCGAAATTCAACATCGTACATATTTCCGTAGTCAGTGTTCCATACTCTAGTCATCGGGGTCGCCCGCCCATTCAAAAGAAAAGCCATGGCAGTGCTTACGCTTGCCGTGAAGGCACGTAGACACGTTCCCTCTGCTTAGCCCGAGGAGTTCCGCTGCTTTTGTTGCACTGCTAAAGAAATAGCGATGCCCCGAACTAGTTATTGCGTAAATTGGCCGTTCAAGTGCTTCTGCTATGCGCTTTCCGTGAGTGCCGTACCTGTTGTTGTAAAGCACTGTGCACCATTCAATGTTTTCCACTCGGTTATTGCTTGGGTTCTCGTCCCTGTGATTAATAGCCGGATATCCGTTTTGGTTTGGTATGAACGTAGTGGCTACGAGACGGTGAACCCACCATTTTTTAGCGTTCCCGTCTCGATATAGAGTTACCATGTGATATCCGCGGCTATTGCACCAGTCTGCGAGCGTTCTTCCGTTTGTGAATCGGCCATACTTATCTTTATGAGCAAGGCTTCTCACCCTTCCCATGTTGCTGACTTGATATAGACCTTCGTAACCTTCAATGTCTTTCCAGATTTCCTTTTCGCTCATGATAATCACCTCTCAAACGTAATATATGGCTGTCGTATTGTGATCCGAATATTCGACCAGCTCAAACGTTTTGTGGGCAACAACCCCGAGGTCATCAGTCCAGCGGTCATTAGGTTTCCGCGTTGATACTTGACGCTGAACGAATCCGCCTAGGTCTTTGCTCATCTCTGAATGGAGATGCCCCGTGAACAGTTCGCGATTCTGTGCTGTGCCTAACATGAAGCCGAACTCATCAAGATATTTTGCAAGGTAGTTGTTCTTACCTTTATCACCATGAGTGGCGCCAATGAAGTTATGGCCTAACATTGTGCCTTTGTAATGCTTCAGTGATATATCCCAAGTGATGTTCGACTGGTTGCTGTAGGCACGTTTCAATAGACGTGCAAACATATATCCAACTGACGGGTCGTGGTTACCTGGCGCATACATGACCTCACACTCATTGGCATTCTTAATGATTGCTTCAATCAGTGTCTCGAAGTATTGCTCCATTTCGTTCACAGTCTCGCCTAGGTCAGTTGTTTCGAGCTGTGTGCCCTTTGCTGTGGTCGAGTTGATATTATCCACATGAGCAAGATCACCGCCCAGAATGAGCAATATTTTGGCGTAGTGGCCGCGTTGAATGATCTCTAGTTGCCGTTTAAGCGATTCAGCATATAGGTCGAATGTGTGGCCGTTGAAATGTGTATCAAAAGCAGGAATGACCAAATAGCGATCTGATTCCACAAAAATAGGAGCCTTAGCTTGATACGGCTCCTTGTGTGTGATGATGTCATTCATCAATGATTCATATTGTTCTGCTTCAACTAGCGGCCTGATTTGTATCTTGCTTTGATACAATGTCGCTTCAGGCGTCTGCTTCCAAAAATTGCTTGTGGCACGTACAAGCTCCCACTTGGTGTAATCATACCCGTGAGCTTCTAAAACCTCTCTAGGCGTCATTTTGTGACCCCTGACAACTTTTAGAATGGTTTCACTGGACTGTGTGCCGTCTGAATCGTATTCATTCTTTAGCGGTTTTTGGAACTCGATGCCAAGCCGTTTTGCTTTACCTTGAAGCGCATCATAGCTAATCCCGAGCTTGTCTGCCGTCTCTCGTCTGGTAAAGCCTTCAGAGGCGAGCTTCCTAATGTCACTGATTTGTTCATCTGTCCACTGCATCTACTCGCCTCCGAAAATATAATGTCCGTGAGCAGTTTGATGACGCTGCTCACATTCTCATGAAGAACTTCCCGAGTTCTTAAGCCCTCGGATTAGGCCCCGAAAGCTTTTTTGTTGCTTAAAAAATTTCGATGAGTTAGAATTAAATTGTTCCCAACAGATACTCATTTTCACTCCTTTGTAATACCCTTTCTTTAGGCTCTCGGCCCCCAACCGAGGGCTATTTTAGTATCTTCTATAAGGAATGTGCTAATATATATATGTGAGCAGTGGCCTTTCTCCTCCAAGTCAACCGCTGCTGCTCACACAAGTATTCCGTTTTTTCATTCTTTTGGCCCTTGGACTGGTCTCTGAGGGCTTTTTTGTTGCACAAAAATAGCACCTCACTTTAGCGAAGTGCCATAGTCCGGTGCCTACTCATGTGGTTTACCAGACTTGATCCAATGCAACCGCCGGGAGTCGAACCCGATAATAGAGGCCACAAAGTTAATCCTCCGGTTGCTGCTATCCGAGGCGATGGTTTCTGAGCCCTCGGTTTCGGTGGTTCCCACATTACCTTGAAGTGCAAGGTATGTGACCACGCTTTATACTCACCCACTAGTCCGCGCTAGCAAGCACGCCGGGCTTTACCGGTAATATCGCTGGTCGGGATTTGCACCCAACATAATCGAATCCTCAGATGTACGAGCTTGCTTTATCGTACACGACGATCTCACTGAATTCAGCGTCTACCTATTCCGCCACAGCGATTTGCTCGCTCTCCCAGTGTCAGATGGGGTCATCGCAAGCTGTGTCCGGTCGCTAAACTGGACAATGTGGCATGCGGGAATCGAACCCGCCTGACTATCACGGTCAGTCCTCATTGCCACGCCTTGCCACAGCTTTATCATCACTGAGGCTCGGAGGAAAAATGCGGTGTCTCAGGTTTCTCACCTTTGGCACAATACAATCATAAGGGATTCCGTTTTTAGTTCGCCACTCATTTATCAATCAATTAGTCCTCAAATAGTCCTCATTCATCGATCATTTATTGCTCACTACTTTTTCTGGGTGTGACGCCAAAGTACCAGGCCGCTGCTAACAACGCATTTTTCTTTCTGCGTGTGTAGGTTGCTGCAGATATATCGAGAATATTCATTGCATCACCGTCTGGCGTATCTGTTTCTGGCCCATCGCAATAGCGCACCCTTAATAAACGCTGATGTGATTGTTTCGGCATTGATGCAATACAACTGTCGCACCATTCACAGAACTTACGTGCCGATTCTTGTCTTTCCAAACGCTGCTGTGCATACAGCGGACGCTGAACAGTGCTGGCAGAAGTTCCGTCTCCCCATGCACTAGTGATCTTTGGATTGACTGGCGCCTTTATGAATCCACGCTCTGCTCGGTATTTATTTAGGATATTTTCGACTGCTTCCCGATCCTTTTCATCGCTAATTGATAAAAGCTCCATCACAAGCGCCACCCCTTATGGTATAATTAAATTTGTAAAAGTTTTGGGGATAAGCGTGCCTTCGTGGTGCGCTTTTTTGATGCCTTAAACGTGCGTTCAACATGTGCGTTTGCTATACTGTCATTGGAGGCCAACTCCTAATCTTTGATTTCATTCACTCTCAATCGTACGTTTGGCCTCCGGCGCGTCCTTCATCAGACGCGCTTTTTGTTTACGATCATTTCCCTCTTTTCCAGTTAGCCCACATCCACATTGAAGCACCTGCGATGAGCAGCATGACGGCAATCATCTGTTTCATTTCTGCTTCTCTCTGATTGCATCCGAAATGTCCCAAAGTGCAAACAAGACTGCTATCAGTGTCAAACCAGTAAATGTTTTGTAAGCTCCAAAATTCATATATTTTGCAGGTAAAAATGAAGACGCCAGAGCTAATATGAAACCAAGCCATGACATGAAACGGTAAGGACTTATTTTCATTGCTTTCCCTCCAATAGCTCCGGATTCCCCCTGAACTTAATCTCTCGTTTCATTTCTCCGCCTCCTCGCCAGAAACTTCTCGCAGCATGGTGTCGAATCCAACTGAATGGCCTACTTTTGTGAAACGCTCGTCCACGTCTTTTTTGTCAAACATTGCGTCTTCAATTAGTCCACGATTAGATCTCAAAGTGTGCACATATTTCTTCCCGCGCCGAATGAAAATGAAGTCTCGCCATTTTGGGTCGCTCACCCACGGGTTTCGAATGATGTCGCCTTTAACTAACTTCATTTTTCCGCCTCCAATTTCACGATTTCGCCGGTTTTCTCAACGCGCCATACACCTAGCACCCATGCAAGGGCGAAGGTGTCCTCATGTTCAAACGTCATCCATGGAGATAAAGAAACTACTGCGGCGTAGCTCATCGCTCCGGATAGAGAGAATTTTTTGTGTTTGAGTTTTACAATCACATCGCCTACCGCTTTCGGAATAACCGGCAGATTATCTGGCAAGGATGTGCCATATTCCTCCAGATAATTTGGCTCATCGCCACAGTAGTATGGGCTTCCGGTTTCGCTGGTATATGCGTCAGAAACCTCGGCGTAGCATTCTGCTAATTTCTCCAACACGTCCCGCTTCGTCTCTGTCATAATTTCCTCCCACAAATTGGGCAATAGTTAATTGCCTTATCCAAAACGACTGATACTTCTCTAAACCGGTTCATTTGTGTGACACACAACTTTGGGTGCTGGTCTTCTGGTGATTTGATTCGTGCCTTCACCCGTCTGTACAGCTTCGTTTTGCGAACAAAGTCGAAATATTCTGTCTTATCTGAAATAGCTTTGCCGTAATGTGCATGCTTTGATTGTGGGTCGGTTTCATGACAATATGGGCAGTTTTTCTGCTTTTCGGTTTCATCTGGCAGGGCGGCGTCATAGTCCTTCATATATTTAATTAAGATTGGGTCAAACTCGCATCCACCGTGTGCTTCTTCTCCTTGAAGTCCCCAACTGTGAACATAATCGTCCCATTCTCTTAGTGCCTTCTCGAACACGTCCTGCTTCGTCTCATTGCTCATTGTCTTTCTCCTTTCTAGCTCTCACGAACCCCGCGTGTTTGAGAATAAGAATGCGATCTGCGTCAGTTATTGTGGTAGCTTCTCCATGGTTCATACCAGCTTCCCATACGGTATCACTGGGGTTTCGTTTGTATATCTCCTCAATGAAAGCTGGGTTTATCCAGCTACCGTCTTCAAGCTCAACGAATGCCATCGTCAGTCACCTCCAACTGTTCCTTGTTGTAATCGATGATGCGTTGATAGCCATCATGTGCTTGCCACGCGCAATCATACAGGCCACACAGATCAAGTTTGTTGATCGCATTGTTCGCGGCATCGATGGCCTTTTGCGCAGCGTCTATGTCGGCTTTATTCGTCATCGTCAGTCACCTCTTCTTTTTCGCAGTATTGCAAGCCGTAGTGCTCGATCTCTGCTTCGGTGAACTTGCCACGAAGTTCTTTATCCGCTGGGCAAATCGTTAACAAATCTGTATCGCCGGACTTGTAATACCAAACCTCTTTGGTATGTGGCACCTTAACGTTGTATTTCTTCTCCTTTGCCACGGTGTAGCCGTTGACGTAAGCATTCATCAGCGGCTCTTCGTCATCATCGCCATAGAAAGCAATGCTGGCTGCTGGGAACTTGCCGCTATGTGCACGTTCAACGATTTCGGCTTGCTCCTTGGTTAGGACTACCTTTTTAGGCTCCTCAACGAACGTGACAACGTGGCCGCCATACTTTTCCGCCCATGCAAGCGCAACATCAATATTTCTTACAGCGGTTCCTACCGGACTGTTCCACCAAGGTGCCGTACGCTCAACGGTCAAGTATTCCCCATCATCGTTCTTTACCGCGTACAGTTTTTCTTCACTCATTTTTCGTCCTCTACTTTCTTGATAATCAGTGGTTCCGGAATATTGACTTTAATGTCATCACCACGGGTGTTGTGCGATTCCGTGTGCTTGGCCATGTTCTCGTTTATCCATCGGATACACTGAGATTGATACTTGGCTCGATAATACTCGGTTTCTGTGTTTAATCCTGCTACTACGTACATTTGTGTGCCTCTCATTTCGCGCTGACTGACTTCACAGCCTGATCTGAATAGTCCTTGATGCTCTGCGCGTCTTTGATTGCCTGTGATAAGTCATTGTTTGCCTGTTTGGCGGCTTCTAACTGTGATGTAAGGTCGTTGATTGTCTGTTGCTTAGCATCGACCTCAGCCTGTTTCTGGGCAACTGCTTGCTGGCCTTCAACGATCTTTTGCTGAATCTGGGCATCTTTGTTTGCCATGTCGTTTCCATATTGCTGTTTTAGGGCCGCATACTGTGCCTGCGCGTCAGACAACTGATGTTGCAAATCGGACAAGCTAGATTTTGAAGCGTGAATCTTAGCCGTCAGCTTGTCGATATTGTTTTTGGTCTCCACGATGTTCTGGTGACCTTGCCAAACATTGTCGGCAATGGTGGTTGCACCGGCCCCAAACATAAGTCCTGCTAAAACAGTTACTGTAAATGTCAATTTTTTGTTCATGATTTTTTCTCCTTAATCGATCTCTTCTGCTTCAATCTCAACACGTGGTTGATCGCTGTACCATTTGCCAACATGGATTTCGACTATTTGGTTGTCGTCTTCCCACAAAATTCCGGTAAGCGCGTCCGATACAGACTTGTAGTAGTTGTCTACATCCGGCTTAACTGTCGGCCTAACTTTGCCTTCTTTTTTTCGCCTTATTAAGGCCTTACTGCCAGACTTTTGAAGCTGACGGTATATTTCCATTGACACCCTTATCGGACCGCTTAGAGGCTCAATATTGAGCTCTGACGCTACGCTCTTAACGTGCTGCTTGTAGTTTCTTGATTTAGTCGGGTCGTAAGCATGACCCATTCGCGTGAACCTCGGCCGTCCTTGTGGTACTGGGTTGCCAGGTATCGTTAGCCTTATCACGCTGGTTTCACGTCCTTCAGATAGTATTGACGTTGCTTGCCGTCAACCATCTCAACCGTTGCGATTAACTCTTTAGGCGCATTGTTTTCAAAAGCAACTGGCTTGTTAATATCTTGTCTTGCTCCTCTGGCGTTGTATCGTTCAATCCTGATGATTCGTGCCACACCGCCAAGATCACGCACGCCCATGAATACTCGATCAGGAACCATAACCAGATCACCGACCATCATTTTTGTTTTAATTGCTTGCATTTGAAGATTCCTCCTGTAGTTTCTTGCATTCTCACTCGCTAAATTGCTAACGGCTCACGATCTCTTCATGGCCGTTGTTGCGGCGCGGTAACTTGATCTCAAATTCGCTTGCAACTCGCTTCACGAACGTTGTTGACTTTCCGATCCGTTTTGCAACGTCAATCAGCGTGTTACATTGTGAGGCCGCTTCTGCAATTCCGCGTGCGTATTTGGCACGGGCTTCTTTTCGCTTTTTTGAAATCTTTTCAAGGCCATTGTTGACTGAAGTTTTCAAAGTATCGCTGTCATCAACACCAGCTACCGCACGTTTCTCGACAATCGCTTTCTTTGATACAACAATCCGGTTGTTGAACTCTTGCTTCTCGATTTTTGAGAATGCTTTGATTTTCGAGATGTCTAGCATTGCTGAGTTTTCATAGCGCTTAAGTAATTCAGCCTTGAAGTCGCGCCACACTTTGTCTCCCTGCTCGTATAAACGCACTGTTACTTGTGTCATGATTTTGCCTCCTGCTAACAATTTTTGGCTTCTGCCAAATGTGGTTTTCAACGTTTCCTTAAAATGGAAATGGATATATAATTGTGTGGTACCAAATACTCTTAACAAAGGGGTGATTCCATTGGAATCATTTTTGGTGCTAACTGTGAAGTAATGGTTTGAAGTTGTTGCGTCCTCGTTTCCTGCAAACGTTATTGTAGGTGCATCGATGCGTGCGCAAGTGGGCGTCAATGAAGCGACAACAATCGAATCAGTTCATCAGCAGTACTGGGCGACGATACCAGTGAAGTGATGAAGATGAGTGTCAGATTGTCAACGGATCAAAATTTCGCGGTCCCCAGTTGCTGACACGACTGGGGATTTTTTTAATCAGACTAATTTGTTGAGATCAAAGTCAGGAAATTCCTTTTTGATTTGCTTTAATAGCTTGATACTCGGATTAGAAAAACCGTCTTCAACTTTGATCCAGTGAGATTGTGAGCATTTGATCTTCCTAGCAAATTCTCGCTGCGTTAAACCTATAGATTTTCTAACAGACTTTAAATAAGAATTTCCGCTCATGATTTCTTCTCTCCTTGCTTATCAGGCCTCAGTTCGTCAAGGCTAACGCCTAGAGCATCCGCAATTCGGATCATCGTTGAGAATGACGGATCTTTGCTTTGACCGGTTTTGATTGAATAAATAGTTGTTGGATTTTTATACCCAGCAACTCTGGAAAACTTCCTGATACTGTAACCTTTTTCACGCATAAGCCTTTCAATGATGTGCCACATGTTTTCATCCTTTCCAATCAGAATGGCAAATCATCATCTTGGATGTCTATCGGCTGGCCATTATTAGCAAACGGATCCGTGGTATTCGCTCGTGAAGCATTTGGAGTCGTTTGACTCGCGTTCGTGGTCGCTGCTGCTGATGCATTGGCTGTTTGCTGTGATTTAGGGTTGTTCTGAGACGCCTGTCGTGACTCAAGCAAAGCAAAATTATCAACGATTACCTCGGTCACGAACACTTTCTGTCCTTGCGCGTTATCGTACGTACGCGTTTGAATACGGCCTTCGATGCCAACAAGTGCACCCTTATGAGTGAAATTTGCAAAGTTCTCAGCCGACTTGCGCCAGATCTGGCAATTTACGAAATCAGTTTCCCGTTCTCCGTTTTTGCTCTTGAATTTGCGGTCAACGGCCAGCGTGAATGATCCTGTCTCCGTGCCACTTTGCGTGTAACGCAAGTCAACATCTCTTGTCAGCCGGCCTGTTAGTGAGACACTGTTTAGCAATATGCTTCCCTCCTAATTCTTTTCGCCCAATGCTCGTAGCTTTTGCAATTGCTCAGCCAATTCGGCTCTGTCTTCTGCGGACGCTTTTTTGTGTTCTGGTTTGTAACCTGGTTTAGCCCAATCAGGCAATTTCTCATTCCGAACTGGCTTGCCGTAACGGCGCTGAGGCTGATTCGTTTTGCGTTCACTATCGTTTGCATCGACAGCAGCAACCGTGAGAAGACGCTTGCTTTCCCAGTTTTTCAAGATGCCGTTGACGTACTTGTAGTTTCTGACATTGCTTTCAACCGCAGTCCGCAGCGCATTTAGGACCAGCTTCTCAGGTTCAGGTGATCCTGCTTTTCGCATGTCAGCAACCCAATCAACAAGGCTTTCTCTGGTGAACGGTGACAGTTGTCCAAACCCGTTTCCTTCCCAGAAATTGCAAATATCAAGAATTGATGATGACGACGATGACGGTTCTCCAGCAGGTCTCTCTGCTGCCTTTACTGGAGCAGTAGTCTGTTGTCGTTTAGTTTTGTCTAGTTTAGTCTCGTCTTGTTTAGTGTATGTGCTACTGTGTTGCCTACTAGGTTGTAAACTACCTTGTAAACTGTGTTGCCTACTAGGTTGCCTACCGTGTTGCCTACTATTTGACATACTGTCATCATCTTGACTACTAGGTTGCCTACTATCTGACGTACTAAGTTTTCGTGAAATATCGATGACTGAGTAGGTCGTTGCCTTAACACCGTTAGTTTGAAAATCTATCAGCCCTGACTGCTTTAGCGCGTTACGGGATTTGACGATGCCCTGACGGCTTAAACCAGTCAACGTTTCAAGTGTTCGATTCGGCATATTGAATTCGCTTGGCCAGCCTAGCTGGTTACATTGGTAAACCAGCCCATGCCATAATGCTATCTGTCCTGTGCTTAGCGGATTAACGCTTTGCTGAATGTAGAACTCTCGAATTAGCTTGAATAAATCCATGCGGTGAGTCACCTCCTACTCGACCAGATCGTAGAGGCTGATGATCTGAGTCAGATGCTTAGTTGCCCGGCAATACTCACAGTGCTCACACCGTTTTGGTTCTTCTTCGCCGTTCTTAACGGCTTCAATGCGTGGCTGTAGTTCCTTAACTCGTTCCAACCAATAGTCCAGCAAATCTTGCGGCATTGAGACCGCCGCTTTATCTGGCGGATCCTGCTTTGATACTGCGATGATGACAGGCACGGCTTGAACGCCATATTGCTGTCGAATTAGCTCCTGATACACGGCCATTTGCAGTGGGTAGTTGTAAGCCTCAATGAAAGAACCATAGCGATGTTCTTCTGGTAGATAAAAACGCTTGTTGATGTCCATGGTGGTTTTCAAGTCAGCGAAGTATTTATGGTTATCCGCTAAGCAGTCAAGTTTGCCTTTCCAAGCCACCCCACCGATCTCGCCTTTGACAATGACTTCTTTTTTTCCTTGATAGAACTCTTTGAACTTAGGATCTGTTCGCAAAGTTCTAATCATGTTGTCAGCAACTTGATATTCTCTTTTGAGCTGTCCTTTTGTTGCACCGCGAGTTGAAATAATCTCTGGATGTTCCTGCTTAAACTTGTTGTGCGCATAGCGGCTTTGGAAGTAGCTGTGAAGATAGTTGCCGACCAACAAGGCCGTTGGGTCGCGCTTGGGCTTCCACTCGCCCTTCAATTCCGCCAAAGCCTCGGCCTCGCAAGCCATGAACTTTTTGAACCAAGTTGGGGACTGATACTGCCAATCCATGCGATTGCTGTAATAGTTTCTACTTGTTAACTTGGTTCTGGAAGAGGTTCGCGACTTCTTTGTCGGTAACCGGCCTATGCTCAGCTCGGTCTGGTTGGCTGGTTTCTTTTGGCTTTGTCTCTTTGGTTTCCTTGGCATTTGCAGCATGTTTCGGCTCCTCCTTCGGCTTGCTATCAATCAGGTCATCAAAGTTTGGCGTGACGTCCTTCGGTTCCGCGTTGTCATATTCATCGGCCGTGGTGTCATTGACGGCCCCAAGTAAAAGGTCGTTGTCAGAACTTGAGTTGATGAAGAACTTGGCAGCCCGGTTGAGCACCGTTCGCTTAGCCATTTCCTCGGGGAACTCTTGCTGAACCTTTTTGGTTTTGGCATGACTCCAGCTTTGATCAATCTGCTTCTTGGTCATGATGGTGAAGTTCTCAACGCCATTGTTATCGACGATGACAGCAAATGCTGCGGCAATAGCGTTGTCCTGATTCTCAATACGCGGCTCGAATACTTTGACGACCGTCCGGCCTCGATCAGAGCCAATTTGGAATTTATCGCCTTCCCGAACAACCTCGGCCCAAACATCCTGCACATTATCCAAACGCTTCAGGATCGCCAGGCTACCAAAGTACGAGCGCATCAGGGTCAGGTCTTTGCCGTAAGGAATGAAGTAAACCTGATTCTTAGCTGGGCTGAGACCCTGAATCACCATATTAAGCAATGCTTTAGCTTGCGATTGCGGGCTAGTTTTATCTAACAGCGATGGCCCTTTGCTGTTATCTGATAGCGTGAGCCAAGCCGAATTCAGCGCATTGCTAGGGCTATAGTTCGCCGGAAGTTTCAAGCCTTCATTCTTCTGCATCTCAGTGATGCGGTTGTTGACACTTGCTACAATTTCATTAGCCATTTCTGTTCCTCCTAGTAGTCATATTCAGTCGCGCCAAGGCTCATTAAGAAGTCAATGACGTCATATTCGTTGACGAGTTCGTCGTGGTATTCAAGGTAGGTCTCGCCATCAACCAGCGATGGCCTTGCCAATCCAGAGGTGGCTCTTCCTCTTGTCGTGCCTGGCGATTTTGATACTCGTTCAATGCCGCCGTGTTCCAATCTGGTTCAAGCATGGCGGGCACCTCCTTTTCGTGATAAACTTGACCTATAAATTAATTTGCTTTGTTTTTCATGTCCCGTGGTTGCCGCCATGGGATTTTTTTGTGCGCATTTGTTGAGCATCCGTTGACTAAGTTCGAACATCCAAAGCCAACCGCGATCAGCATGGCCTTTATAGATCACGTTTTCGACCTGATCGTGCACGTCTTGCCAATACTCTTTGGTATCTCGCATGTGCTTTCCTCCTATTCAATCCACTGCTTCCATCCGCCCACCGCCGTGGCACCGATCAGGATACCGAACATGCCAACAATAAAGAATTTCCAGAACAACGCGCTCGGGTCTAGCAGTATCGATAAGATTGCTTCTAGCATTGCCTATACCCCCTGCTGACGTGCAAACCAACGTTCCATCTTTTCTGGCTCAACACGTTGTGTCTTACCGGGACCGACAAATGGAGCACCTTTTTTCTTCCAACGGCTCACTGTCGCGGCAGAAACCTGATAGTGTGCCATAACATCTTTTGGCGTCCAATAAACTTTGGGCTTAAAGGGCTTGCGTGTCCTTTGCGGCTTAGTGGGATCGATCAGTGTAAATCCTTGTTCCATGCCTGCTCATCCTTCCTCATATAATGAAGTTTCTGGTAATGCGGGAGCCTTTCGCTGAAAAGATCCATGATTGAGATGCCTAGCATTTCGCAAATAGCATTTAGTTCGGTTAGATCTGCGACTGTGCTATCAAGTTTCTCGAATGCGTATGCTTTCAAGTTTTTAGCGTCATCGCGTGTAAAGTTGGGGTCATTAGCAAGGCCCTCAATGTCGTGCTTGATGAAAGAAGCTTTCTCCTCGTCTTCTTCTCGTTTATCGGTGACTAAAAGCCCGCGTAAATCGTGGTATATTCCGTCACCGCTAAACAGCTTAGGGATTCCTAGAAACAAGTTAGCCATTTCATAGCTTAGTTCGCTGTCATTCATCGAATTGGCAATGTCAGTAGCCTCGTTTGCTCTAATGGGAGTTCCATGAAAATAGTTGTTGATCGTTGAGCGCCCTAATTTTGCTGCATAAGCGATCACCTTCTGTGGCGTGTTGGTTCTAGTAGCGAACCTATTCAAAGGGCTACTAATTGTTGCTTTCATACGTTCCACTTCCTTTAAAAGATGAAATATTGGTGGATATTGATTCATGCTAGAGAGGGCTATGATTAACCCATAGCAAGTTGATCAGAGACGTTCCGTTGAACCTCCTTATGATCTAGTTCAATGATTTGCATCAAGGTATTGTCATCGAATGCTGACCAATAAGATGCAGTGTGTTCTGGATGATCTGTGGTCAGATCCTTAATCATGTCCTTACGATCCATGTGACTCACCTCCTTAACTTGAAAACTGAATATTGTGTGATTGCCTCCCGCCGAGTGCGATAATTGCATCGAAGGGAGGTGATAAAAATGTGGGACGTAACCTTCATAAATACCCAGACCGGTTTGCCGAAGACCATTTATGGAGTGATTTCGATCGTCGCAGAGATGGGAGACAAGACCGAACAATTCAGTCCGCTAACCCTCGTTCACGAAAAAGCAAGACTACGCGGATATTCGTTTACGGTCTTCACTGTCAACGAAGATCCATTTTCACTAGGCACTAACTGGATTCCAGAAAGTGCTGATGGTGACTAATCTTTCGGGGCATCCTTCGGGGTGTCTCTTGTATTTACAAGCACAGCCACAAGCAATGTTCCGTAGGATTTGAAGCCGTCGTACCTGTCATACAAATTCGTCAAGTGTATATTTTGCAGCTTTTGGTCTCCAGACTTAAGATGTTCAGTTATTTCCTGGGTGAGTTCTTCCCAGCTTTGAAGCTGTCTCTTGTCATGTTCTTCCCAGTTTTGAATCTGGTGTTCGTCGTGTTCTTTCTTGCTCATCGTGTCACCTCCTCTCGCTGAGCGGGAATGTGTTTACTTAAAGTTGACTGATATTCCAAAAAAATAAGATCCGGCTTTGTTTTTAATGCAGTGGCAATTTTAAATGCCAATTCATAGCTGACACGGCGTTCTCCGCGTTCGATCAATGAATAATATCCTTTGCTAATGCCAATCATATTTGAAATATCTTGCATTGTAAGATGAAATTCCTTGCGGCGTTCTTTCAGCTTTTCGTTCAAATGATCACCTCCTAATCAACTTTATGTAAACACTATAATCTACAATTAGTAAACTGTCAACTAAAAAAGTGAACTTTTTTTAAACTTTGTTGAGTTTACAATTTGTATACACTATTCTATTCCTATGAGGTGATATGATGAGCTTCGGAGAAAGACTAAAAGAACTTAGGAACGAAAAGAAGATGACCCAATCTGATGTCGGAAAAATTATAAATGTCAGCAAAGCGTCTGTTTCTTTATATGAAAAGAACGAAAGAACTCCTGACCAAGATTCTATTAAGAAACTAGCCAGTTACTTTAATGTTTCTACCGACTTTTTGCTTGGGGTTACTGATGTTCGCTCAAAGCCGGAGCAAATTGACATATCAGATTCAAAAAATGACACCATCATGACTTTTGAAGGTCGCCCCATTCCGCCTGAAGATCTTGAGATAATCAAGAGACTTCTTCGAGGTGGCAAACATGATGACTGATTTTACTAGTGACATGCTGAGAGAGGTTTTAAACTACGGATTTGACCGTGGAGTTGGGGCTGAGCTGACATATCAGCTGAAGCCGTACACTCCGTCAGTTTCTAATCCTGAAACACGTTGGATCGCGGTTAATATGAACTGGCACAAGCCTAAGCAATTGCCTTATCAGGCTGCACACGAAATCATGCACGTTCTACATCAAGATCCAGCTTGTCTGTATTTCTATTCAGCATCAAAAAATAGTATTGAAGGTGAAGCTAACATAGGAGGAATCCAGATTCTCGTTCCCTTATACTTTGCTTACATCGATAAAGAAGATGCTAACCTGAATCAATTTATGGAAGCTTTTGACATTCCTGCACCAATGGAAGACACTGCTTTGGAAGCAATAAAAGAATTTTACATTAATTAATTGTTAGTCCAGATACGGAAGACGGTAAAAGCTGAAAACTATTTATGGAGGAAAACAAAATGGCAAAAAAGGTAATGGGTGCTGACGGTAAGCAATATAAGGTGAAGAAGCCTTTTTACAAACGTGTGTGGTTTTGGATATTGGTTATTGTTGTGGTAGCAGCAATTGGCGGTGGCCTCAACAATAAGGGCAAATCAAGCAGCGAATCCACGGAAAAAACCGCAGTTAGCAAAACGGATAAATCATCTTCAAGTACATCAAAAAAGGACAGCGGCAAGATTACTCGAGCAGACTTTGACAGCATCAAATTGGGTGATTTGATGGAAAACGGCAATGGTGGTGCCAAATTAGATGATTTAAAAGCCCAGTTTGGGAACCCGTCCTCTACTTCGAGCAGTACCACAAATGGAGTTAAGACTGATCTTGTAACGTGGACTAATGTTGAGGGTGGCTGGGGAGCTAACGTAATTGTTTCCTTCACCGACGGAAATGCGTTCAGCAAGAATCTTACTGGCTTCAAGTTAGGCCGCAAGCAAAAGATTACTTTGGCAGATTTCAACGCGTTCCAGGACGGTACAAAATACGCTGACTTCACCTCAAAATGGGGACAACCCGACTACTACAATGAAAGCCTTATCGGCGGTCAAAAGAATGTTGTGGCCGGTTATACATCTGGTGTAAAAGGTGATCTGGGTTCCAACTTCAACGTGACCTTTACAAATGATGCTTTAAGCGGGAAAACCCAGTCCAATATGAAATAGCCCTTTTACAGGCCCCTACTTGGGGCTTTTGCTGGGCACAAAAATAGCCCCGGTGGCGAGGGCTAATAAGCAAACCAAGTAAACACGGTCAGTACAATGTAAGGAGATGTCTGACACGAAAATTGAAACAATGTGTGCCGAATGCCGCGATTATAAATCTAGTGCTGTCGCGGAAGTAACTGATGACGAATCACTGAAATTTATATGTCCTAGGGGTCATACATTTCATGCAGTATTACGCACCCCTCTGTATGTTCCGATATTTGAAAATGCTTTACGAGCGTATGATGATGAAGAATACTATGAGTGCTATCTAAGCGCAGTTACGAGCTTGGAAAAATTCAGAAACACAGCTATCAAAGCTTACTTTTGGTCAACAAACAACCACAAACCAATGGACAAAATCATTGATAAATCACACGCTATCAAGTATTCAGAAAGATCTATTGCTTCGTTTGCAACGATTTCCCTACTACTATTTGGAGAATCAGCAATTCCTATGTTGAACAAAATGTACGATTCCACAGAAAAACGCAACAGAGTTATTCACGGGACTTTAATCCCAACAAAGGGTCTTTGCGAAGAAGTAATTAAGAATGTTTACCAAGTCGTCAAGTTTTTCCAAATTAGCTGGATTGACGACGATGGGTACTGTCCCATCTCAAATTATCAGGATGCGATTGCCACGGATAACTATGAGGCAATTATTAGCAACAAAAAAGAGCATGAGCTCGCAGTTCTTGTAGGAAAACTTTACACTCTGTCAGCTATACAAGTGGTACATAAGGATAAAGAACTAGACGTAGAATTCAATCGAAGCTTCAAAATAATCATGGATATCCACCACAGAGTTTTTTGGTGATCATATAGATAATGAATCAGGTTGGATAACCAATTGCCCACTACTTTTTTCAAAATAGACATTGTCATCAATAACAGCCGGACGATCATCTGAAATACCCTGAATTCTGATTGTGGAATCACTGGGTAAAGACTCTAAATATTTCACAAAATCCTTCACCTTGACAATTCCATCTTTCAAATCATATGAATAACTATAACCTAGCTTGTCTTCATTCATCATCATCGCTCCTCTATGTGAATGTCTAGTTATCTTTCACTGATTATATCATAAAGAATTTCGTACTAATCATTCAGAACGTCATCACCGCCGAGATCCGGGATAAACTACATCCAGGCTCGTAGCTTTAAAACTCAGTTGAACTTGCGTTGTGTCGTTCAGCGCAGGATGAAGCTGTATATCATTGACCAGGTTAATTTCGGTTCCATTTACAAAAACATGTCCTTCTTTTATCTCAACACGATTTTCCATTTTAGTCACTGCCCTTCTAGTCGCTAATGAACAATATTCATCTAATTATAGCAAAAATGAATTTGATTCACCATCAACGGTTAAAAACATAGCTACTCGTATCAAATTAATAGTTAAGATAGGAGTATTACTTATGGCAAATTCTACGATCAGGCAGGCCGATATACTGTTAAGAGAGTGTACCGTTATGCAGGTAGCTACGCTTGATACCGATACCGGTTTTCCTAATATAGTTTCGCTAACACCACTTAAATCACACCGATCGCTGAAAGAAATCCTTTTTTACACTGATCGCGACACTACTACCATTCAAAACGTCCTAGAGAAGCCTGTGGTGGCTGTTTACTGCTTCAATGAGCTACACCACTCATCGTTGCTATTGCGTGCAAAGGCCGTTGTATTGACCGCTGAGGAGGCCATACCAAGCTTTACGGAAAGCCTCAATTCTTTTCAAAAATCGTTACAGTATGATCGACCCGTCATCATCCGTTGCAACCCACTAACCGTCAAGATCAGATACAACAATGACATCGAGTTCAGCAAGCTAAACGAAATCTAAGCTCAGTTCTTGGAGATGCACTTATGAATGGTCCAGTTACATTAAGTGAGGCACACTTCATTGGCCTCATCATTGTTCTTATAGGCGTCTACTTAGCCTTATTTGGCCACAAACACCGTTGGGTATATTGGCTCATTGACCCAGACAAACCCGGCAGCAGCCTCTGGTTGGCAGCCGTTTTCATCATTATCGGCGTGCTCATGATGATGGTTAGAAAGATGCAATAATACGACTTCATAAAGGGGGGCTAGTTTTCAGACAAAGAAATAGCCTTCCGCGGAAGGCTGCGTGGGCGATGAAGCAAAACTAAAAATTAAACTATTTGAAGGAGAATAAAATGGAAGACCATAATCTGCATGATGAGGCTGAAGCCGAAAAGAAACTGAGAGAGTATATCTATGTTGACACCGACTTAATGAATTCCTTATTAGCCCAGTTTGACGAAGGCTTGAGCACCCTGACTACGCGTATGAATGAGAAAACCTCCATACTGACTCAGGTCGCAACTAAAGGTGGAAGAAAATCCGCAAAAATTAGCGGCGGAGTCCCAGGGATAGCAAATGGTTCAGGATCGGCCGAAGATAGCCACTCTATGGCAGACGAAAGTTCAACACATAATAGGCATCAGTATTCAGAGAATATAGTATACGGTGATTACGGGGTCGAGATCCTTGAAGGCTATCTAAAAAAACAATTTGTTCCTGTTGAGAATGCGGAACCAGGAGACTTGGTACTTTACAAAGATAGCTTTTCCTTATACGACTTCGATTCTCTTGAAGCCGGTACCAACCCTGAAATTATTGATCCAGTGCTGAGATTGTCTACAGATAATGTTTCAGAAGAAAAGTTAGATGGTTACAAAAAACAGCTGAGAGTTATCCAAGCAAGGACAAGGAATGCCAGCAACGCGAAAATGCAAATAGATGACATGAAGAAGAAAATCCAAAAAGCAGAACAAAAGATAACAGAGGACAAAAGCTCGCAAGAGAATTTTAGAAGTGTTTATGCAATGGTGAACTTCTTTTCAAAAAGTATGCCGAATAGTGTCATTGTTTCCACTGAGCAAACCGTTGTTTTTGCACAAAAGTCTCTTTTTAGATTAAGCCCATCACAACTTCAAATGCTACAAAAAAATCCACGAACCCTTTATATAATGGGAATCGTGGAAAACAAATCAGATAATACAAATTGGAAACACCAAACTCTTACAAATTCTCAATTGGCACCCCGTGATATTGGTGCGATTGCAAGTTACTTGTCATCAATCGCATTGACTAACTTTGGCATTTCACAAAAAGAGGATTCTTTAAGAATTCGGCCTATCTCTATGTATTTTTAAATGTCGTTTAGGTCCTTGGTGTTCCGCACTTGGTTTGGTGGTCAGAGAAGCTTTCTTCATTTCACGATCAATCTCTTCTTGCATTTTCTGAATTTTAGAGTCTTCACGTTCGTAAGTTTTTTTAAGCGACGAATAAAGTTTAACCGCGTCTTGGATTTTGAAAGCCTTCATCATGCCACCACCTTTCCATGCAATCATAATATAAAAGTTGCAAACGGTCTACCAAAAGAATCTATCCATTTAGAACCAACGGAGCCTTGTTTTTAATGAGGCTTTTATTTTAAGGACATAACGAACATACGTTTGAATTACAAGCTCTAAGAGTTCAAAAGAAGTGCGATATCATGGCATCAATTAGCTCATATAAACTAAAAGATGGCAAAAAGGCCTGGGAATTCTATATATTCGCTGGTGTTGATCCGCAGACAGGAAAAGAAATAAAGATCCATCGGCGAGGTTTTCCAACCGAAAAAATAGCCCAGCAAGAAGCAACTTTAGCTGAGTCCGAAATAATCAGAGGCCACTCTCACTACCAAACTGAAAGAATTTTAATGGCTGATTATCTTAATCAGTGGATCACCAAGCTTAAGGTTAATGTAAAAGAGGGATCCATGATCATCTATCGATATAACCTCAAGAAATACATTATCCCCAAAATTGGGGATATTCGACTGGCCAAATACACGCTTAAGGAACATCAGGAGTTCATCAGCAGTCTATTCAATGATGGCTTGTCTCTTAACACAGTAAAGCTCATCAATGGAACATTGCACAATGCGTTAAAAAAAGCCGTTGCAATTGGTTACATTACCAAAAACCCTACCGTTGGTGTCGAGTTCAGTGCGTATGCTAAAGACAATTCCAAAAAACTTCACTTTTGGACAAAAGATCAAGTTGGATCTTTTATAGAAGCAGCTGAAGAAGATAAAGAGCCCATGTGGCTATCATTCTTTGTGACGCTGATTGACTGCGGGCTTCGTGTGGGTGAAGCCATGGCTCTTCGCTGGTCAGACATTGACTTCAACAAAAATACCTTATCAGTCAATGCAACACGAATCTATCGTGCTGAAACTGGATCAAACGCTGGCAAAATAGCGCTTGATCGTCCCAAAACATTAAGCTCTAAGAGAACCGAATACATGACCGCTCGAGTAAATGATCTTCTTCAACAACAATATGAGCGCCATTTCAGTCACGGCAATGTACAAGGTTTTCGGTTTTCTACTAGCCACAATAACGATTTTGTCTTCACCTATTCGTCTGATGCCAAGTTTGGACAACCGCTCCGATCTCGAGCAACTACCGGTGCTTTTAATCGCATCACCAATCGGGCTGGACTTCCTCACATCCGTATCCATGATTTAAGACACACGCATGCCGTTTTAATGCGTGAGGCAGGATTAAGCCTTGATGACATCAAAGATGATCTTGGGCATAAAGACATTTCAACCACTCAAATCTATGCTGAAATCTCTCCGGCAAAAAAGAAAGAAAACCATCAACAATTCGAAAAATACCTAAATCAGTGAACACAAAAAGAGCTCCAGAACCTGTGTATAAGTCCGAAGCCTTCACCAAAACTTCACCACGGACTTTTCTAACATGATTCTGGAGCTCTTTATTTACCTTATTTCAAAACGCGCAAGCCCTTGCGATTAAAGGCGTGCGTTCAATTCCTTGGTCATATCCTCATAACCCGGACGGCCGAGCAACGCGAACATGTTCTTCTTGTAAGCTTCAACACCAGGCTGGTTGAATGGGTTGATCCCGTTCAGGTAGCCGGAGATGGAAACTGCCGCTTCAAAGAAGTAGATCAGATAGCCTAAGGTGTAGGCATCTTGTTTCGGAATGGAAATGGTCATAACTGGGACGCCGCCATCTGTGTGGGCCAGAACAACGCCTTCGTAAGCTTTGCGGTTAACGAAGGACATCTTCTTGCCAGCCAAGTAGCCGAGGCCATCGAGGTTTTGAGCGTCGTCAGGAATGGTTAGGTCGCGGTTAGGTTCTTCAACCCACACAACGGTTTCCATCAGATTGCGGAGACCTTCTTGAATGTATTGGCCGAGACTGTGCAGGTCAGTACTGAAGTTAGCGCTTGAAGGATAGATGCCTTTTTGATCTTTACCTTCAGATTCGCCCATTAATTGCTTCCACCATTCGCCAAGGTATTGCAAGGTTGGTTCGTAGTTTTCGAGCAGTTCGGTGGTGTAGCCTTTGCGATATAAAATGTTACGCAAAGCTGCATACTGATAGGCTTCGTTTTCTTTCAAATCAGCTGATGCATAGGCTTTTCGACCATCACCGAGACCGCGCATCATTTCGTCAATGTCGCCGCCAGCAACTGCGATTGGCAACAAGCCAACTGCTGACATCACTGAGAAGCGGCCGCCAACGTCATCAGGAACCACGAATTCTTCGTAGCCTTCCGCATCGGCTTCTTGCTTCAAAGCACCCTTGGCCCGATCGGTTGTCGCATAAATTCGTTCCTTGGCACCATCTTTACCATACTTTTCGATTAACTTAGCCTTCAAAATACGGAAAGCAATGGAAGGTTCAGTCGTGGTACCGGACTTGCTGATGACGTTAATCGAGAAGTCACGATCGCCGATAATGTCGAGCAAATCAGCTAAATAAGTACCGGAGATTGAGTTACCCGCAAAATAGACTTCTGGGAACTTCAGCTCAGGATCAAGGTTACGGAAGGTTTGGGAAAGAAAATCAACTGCCATCCGTGCGCCTAAATAAGAACCGCCAATCCCAATCGCAACAAAGACCTGGGAATTGCCTTGAATCTTCTTGGCCGCAGCCTTAATCCGGGCAAATTCGTCCTTATCATAATTGACTGGCAAATCGAGAAAACCACGGAAATCCTTGCCGGCACCTGTACCTTCACGCAATTCCTTGTCAGCTGCAGTTACTAACGGCTGCATCTGTTCAAGTTCATTCGCGTGAACGAACTTATCCAGCTTAGATGAATCAAATTTGATGTACGACATCGTGTGCGTTCCTCCTCTAAATACGTACCTTACCGTGAAACTTTTGATCAAACCGGCATCGCCATCAAAAATAGCGGCACCGCTTCCAACCAAAAGTTTACGCCAGTGCAGTACGCTGTTCAAATTCACACTCTAACAAGTTAACTTTAAAATTGAATTTGTAAAAAAGCAAGCAATCCAGCAACTTCTCATCAGATTACTTTGCTTTCATGATCCCTAAAACGACCCCGCCAAGAATGACGAGAGCCGAACCGCAGCTGACCCAGATCATTTCCTTACGCGTCTTATGCTCACCAAGTAAGTAAATGGATCCAAACGTTGAAATAACGATGCCCATTTGTGAAAGTGAATAGGAAACTGCCAGTCCGACATTTGCCATTGACAACAGCATGAACACATTACCGGTCCCCCACAAGAGTCCGGTTAAAACATTCTTCGCAGTGGCTTTAGCAAAAGGCTCATGCCCGATACTCATCAACAAAGCGCCAATAATCATCCCAAGCGATTGCGGCATCACCACTGCCAAAGCACCAAGCTGGCCGGCATTGACAATAATCGTGTAGCCGGCATAACCTGCTGTTGAAATCAGTAACGTCCGCAAACCCTTAGCGACGCCGGTTTCCGAGGTGAAGTCATCATTTTGCTCCCGCCGCGAAGTCAACGTCGCACCAATAATTAGTAACGCCAGCGCCAAGATGCCAAGCAACACATCACGGCCAGTATGCCATTCATGAAACAGCAATGCACCGGCCAACGTGGTCGCAATCAGTTGCATGCCGGTTGAAATTGGCATGGTCATTGAGACACCCATATATTTCATAGACTGAAACTGTTGTCCCTGTCCTAATGCCCAAAATAACCCCGAAATAATGCCAAGCAGCCAGGTCTTAGCGTCAAGAACCGGATGCATGATCAATAACGTGCCAACGCCAAAAACCAGCGCGCCAAACGTCATCCCCAAAGTCTGCTGATAGGCATTGCCGCCAAGTTTGCCACTGACCAAGCCAATGGAACCCCAAGCAAGTGCCGGGATCAACGCAAGTAAAAATACCATAATGCGCCTCTTTCTTTATCGTATCGTTTAACTGAGTACGAATACACCTGCTTAGAAAACTTCATATAAACGACTTTACACGTGAGATGAACGTGGGTTTCTTCCATAGAAAGTCTTTATACAGAAGCGCCTGCAGATATACGCGCTTTTTATCGAAAATAGAACACAAAAAAATATTCTATCGTTCTTTTCCCAGCAAAACAAGTCGAATTTTTCGCGCAGGTAGGCGGTTAGTGCTGGGAAAAATTGCTTGACTGCTTCAATTGAAACGACCGCCGTCTTAACCTTTTGGATGCAATAACCGGTAAAAGGCATATCCCAAAATAGCGCCGATAACATTAAAGATGACGTCATCAATATCAGCAACGCCGCTAATCAGCAAGAATTGTAATGTCTCGATACTTAATGATGTGATAAGTCCGATCCCGACAACGGCAAACAAGCGCCGCCGATGCACACTGACCCAAGGAATGCCAAAGCCCAGCGGCATAAACCAGGCAACATTGCCTAACGACTGATACCATAAGTCAAAATGACTGGCGGCCTGCCGCAATTTCAGCGTTTCGACCATGGGCTGTAGATTAATGACAGAAAGTGAGCGTTGCCAATGAAAAACCAATTGCCACGGATAGTACACATCGCGAAAAACCGTGAGTGCAAACAGTAGCATCAAATAGCCGACAAACAATCCCAATTTCAGTTCGCGTCCGAATGTCGTTCGCCGATGATGTCGAACCAGCCAGAGGCATCGCAAAACGGCAAACACTAATAGGTAAAGGATGGTCTTGTCCAGACTAAAAATAATGAGCCGCACCAAAGGAAAATGGTTCACCTGACTCAAAGACGTTGAATTAATCCAGTTATAAAATGGCCCCAAAAAAAGCATGGCGATACCTCCAGTTGCCATTGTAGCAAACACAACGCGTGATACCCACAAGCGTTGCAACTTTTAAAGACTCCATAAGAATCAGCCGTCAATGCCTAGGTTAAGGCAAACTGCGGTACGCTATTGAATACAGCAATTATCATTGGCGGTTCCCCGTTCACCAGCCCGGAACCTGTACATAAGAACCTTAGACGCAATGATCAAAAGCCTGTGAGCACGCTCAAGGTTACTAGTCTGCTTTTACGCCCATAACGCGCTCCCCGGCGCAGAAGTCTGCGTGTAAGGACCTTATCCGCAATGGCCAAGACCGGGCCATTACGGATAAGGCCGCTTACACTCCGACTTCTAACCGCGCCGGCTCGCGCTTACCGTCTCTTTTTGTGCAATTGCCGTTTTGCGGGTACAATGACAAAGAACAAAGTGGAAAGGAGTTGCCGCTTTGAAACGGTTACGACTCAATCAACTTTTACAATGGGTACGCAATACTCGAATCGGCTTCTTAGCCCTGCTGCTTTTTTTATTGTGGGCAAAAACGATTTTCGGGTATTTCGTTGACTTCTCGCTCGGGCTGAATGACCCGCTGCAGTATACCCTACTCATCTTAAATCCGCTGGGAACGGGCATCATTCTCCTGTCATTAGGGCTATACCCTAAGCATGCCCGCCGCGGTTACGCTATTGGCCTGCTCGTCTACATATTAAGTACGTTATTATTGCTCGCCAACATCCTTTATTATCGTGAATTTACCGACTTCTTGACGGTCACAACGATTCTTGGTGTGTCAAAAGTCAGCCAAGGACTCGGCGCCAGTTCTTTAAGCATGGTCAAACCCCACGATTTAATTTATATTCTGGACATTGTGATCGTAATTTTAGCTTATTTAGGTTACAGCATCTGGAATATTTGGCGTTACATCCATAATCAACGGCTTAAGTGGCCGCATTTTGGGCTGTCGTTGGATACTAGCCGCCTGCCCTTCCATCTGCCCCAAGCGGTGACGGTTTTTGGCATTGCCTTTTTTGCTTTGATGACGGCAGTGAGTGAAATGAATCGACCACAGTTGCTGACGCGGACCTTTGATCGTAATTACATCGTCAAATATCTCGGTTTGGCGCCTTTTACAATTTACGACGCAGCTAAAACGGCGCAAAACAATCAGGTACGGGCTCAGGCAGACAGTGCGAATCTCGATCCGGTTCTACAATACACGCGTTCGCATTATGCTGCTCCTAACGCTAGCTATTACGGAGCCGCTAAAGGCAAGAACGTGATCATCATTCACCTTGAAAGCTTCCAACAATTTCTGATCGGTCAAAAAATCGATGGTCAAGAAGTAACACCATTTCTGAACTCGTTGATTAAAGAAAAAGACACGTTAAGCTTCAATAATTTCTTCCATCAAGTCGGACTCGGCAAAACCAGTGACGCGGAAAATATGCTGGAAACCAGTACGTTCGGGATTGCCAATGGATCCTTGTTCAGCAGTCTGGGAACGGAAAATACGTTTGAAGGCGCCCCGGCAATTTTAAATCAACGCGCTGGCTATACCAGTGCTGTCTTCCATGGCGGCTCCGCTTCATTTTGGAATCGCGATAATGTTTATAAGAGTCTTGGCTATAACAATTACTTTTCCGGTAACTTCTATAATCATGATGAAAAAGCGGCCACCGAATATGGGATTAAAGATAAATTGATGCTGGCAGAAACACCGAAGTATTTAGAGCATCTCCAGCAACCGTTTTACACTAAAATTATTACGACCAGTAACCATAATCCATTTTATATTACCCAGGCGGATTCGGATTTCCCGGATGCCGGCACTGATGACGCGACGATCAACGGTTACTTCAAGACGGCTCACTACCTCGATGAAGCACTAAGGGAATTCTTTAATTATCTGAAAGCCAGTGGTTTGGAAAAGAATTCACTCGTGATGCTGTATGGCGATCATTTTGGCATCAGCAACGATCGTAATACCACCTTAGCGCCATTGTTAGGTAAAGATGCCAGTGACTGGAATGGCTTTGACGATGCCCAACTGCAGCGGGTTCCGCTAATCTTCCACATGCCGGGTCTTAAAGGCGGCGTGAACAATACCTATGGCGGTGAAATTGATGTTCTGCCGACGCTACTGCATTTGCTTGGGATCAGCAGTAAGCGCTACGTCCAATTTGGTACCGATCTGCTTTCCAACCAGCATGACAATGTCGTTGCTTTTCGAAATCACATTTTTGTCACGCCGAAGTACACTGTTTTAGGCAGCAAAGTTTATGATAATACGACTGGCAAGCTCGTCACCATGACGCCAGCCTTACAAGCAACCATTGATAAGGAGCAGAAATCAGTCGACACGCGGCTCAGTCTATCCGATGACGTTGCTAATCGTAATCTATTGCGTTTCTATGTACCATTAGGCTTTAAACCGATTAATCCCAGCCAGTATGATTACAATCAAAGTCTCAGCAATGTGCTGTCAATTGAACACGGTCGCGGCAGCAAGAGCACGAGTCTTTATAGCGAAAATAACGACCAATCAACAACCGGACTTTATCAAACCGATGCGCCTGAATTAGCAGATGACACCTCACCGATCACCGATTTTCCGGAAAAAGTTCAAAATCAAACCGATTCATCCGCTAGCAGCAGTGCATCTAGCAGCTCCAGTACCCTCAATATCAAGAATAACCAGCTCAAATGAATCAAATAACATAGTGAATGCTCGGTTTATGTTCACACTTTGTTCAAATTCATTGCTTATACTGCTTGTGAGGTGAACGGGTAGATGCATTTCTTTGAGCGAACGTTCTCGGGTTTCCGTTATCATCGCCGTTATTACTTTGTGATGATGCTGCTGTCAGTTGCGTTCTGCTTGATCAGCATCATGCTGATAACGAGTGAAATGATCGACCAATCCGCACAAAGCGCTTTTTTACAGCGGCTAAATTCTTTTGGTGCCCAAAATAAACAAACGATTCTGCTAAGTACGCAAGTTGGCCAAGCCCATATTAAAATGATGCAAATCACGCAAACATTATTAAATCGTGTCGTCATCATTAATGGTGTTTGCTGGTTGATCGGGACGGCCTTGCTGTGGTTTCTGCGACGTTCTGAAACCGATGCGCTTTATTTGGTCGGCAAAAGCAGCATGTCCATCGGGTTACAATATGCGTTTGAAGCATTTTTCAGTTTCTTAATCAGCTTTATCATTAGTGTTTTTCTGATTATTTTATTTAATGATCAGCTGATTCAGCTTCTGACCAATGCGAATCGTTCTGCTTTTGGTCATCTTTTACAGGAAGGCTATCGTGGAATTGACATGAATCACGCCTTTCAGCAACTCTTTGCCCGTCACCTAACTGGCTTTACGCGTGAAACCTTATTCTATTACGGCGGTAAAACGGACGACCTCACCCAACCGGCCGGCTTCTTGACAACATTGAGAAACGGCCTTGGCGTGATTTTCGTCACCAATCTAGGCTTGGTAACCCCGCTTTCGATTATTCGCAAACGGCTTGTCATGCCGCGTTAGGAGACAGCTATGTTATTTCGGTCAAAGCAGCTTGATATCTATCGTGAAAGACTTGCAAAGCTTTTCGCGCCCAAAACGATTCAATATTTATACGTCCCGGATGAGGAAGCACTGACCGCATTACGCGACCAATATATCAAGGATTTTATTAATGGTGGCCTCATCAAGCAACTTGCTTTCATCAGTAGTCGCGACACTGGTATCTTGGATTATCTCAGTGTTCGGAATAACCTTTGCATCAATGGGCACACTAAGCATACGGACTTTTTGCCGGAATGGCTTGCCAATACTTCTCCGGTTCTCGATCAACCCGCGGCCACTTTAAACACGTTGCAACGGATCTATTTGCAATTTTATCGTGGTTTGATGGGTAAAAAACGATATTTACTATTAAGCGGTCATGCCGAGATTTTTGATCCGCAAGTTACCCGCGAGTTCTTAACCGAAGCCAACCATGCTTTGCAACAAACCGAAAGCTGCTTATTGGTCCTGACAACCGATCAATCGCTGCTCAGTGCCAATCCTCAAAATGCTTGGCAACAACCACCTGTCTTATCATTACATGCCGTCACCAAATGACCTTGCGAAGTTACATTGCAAGGTCTTTTTTTGCGATTATTGTCACCGGCACCGATTTTGAAAAGTTAGCGCTAGCGTACCAGATAACGACTGTCGTTCAAATTTAAAATTTAAACACAAAAATTGACCCTAGAAAAATTCTAGCGTCAATTTTCGTTATCATATTCTGAGCAAACTTGTGAAACTAAGCCAGTCCAACGCGCTTGAAGATTTCATCAACATGCTTGAGATGATAGTGATAATCAAACGCATCGTCTAAGTCAGCCTCGCTTAACCGGCCCATAATTTCCGGATCGGCTTCTAACAGCGGCCGGAAGTCGCGGTGCTCGTCCCATGCAATCGCGGTCTTAGGCTGAACTAGGTCATAGGCTTGTTCCCGACTCAAACCACTTTCGATGAGTTTTAACATCACTCGCTGGCTATAAATCAAGCCGTGTGTGAGGTTCATATTGGCCTTCATCCGCTCTGGGAAAACATCCAGATGATCCAAAATACTCGTGAAACGGTGCAGGATGTAATCTAGCAAACCGGTTGCGTCCGGCAGCATGATACGTTCGGCACTGGAGTGGGAAATATCGCGTTCATGCCATAGTAGGACGTCTTCTAGTGCCGGCGTTTCATAGCCGCGAATCACCCGCGCCAATCCGGAGACATTTTCCGAGCCGATTGGGTTACGCTTATGCGGCATCGCACTGGAACCTTTTTGACCCTTATTAAAATGTTCTTCGACTTCATGTACTTCGGTCCGCTGCATATGGCGAATCTGCAAGGCAAACCGTTCAACTGAGGTGGCAATCAGGCCCAGCGTCTGAATGTAATGGGCATGCAGATCACGCGGCAATACCTGAGTTGAAATCTCCTGTGCGCGAATGCCTAACTGCTTGGTCACATAAGCTTCCACAGCTGGCGGCGTGTTGGCAAAAGTCCCGACCGCACCGCTGATCTTTCCTGCTTCGACATCACTTGCCGCATCTTCAAATCGCCGAATATCGCGATTCAGTTCTGAATACCAAGTGGCAACAACCAGACCGAATGTTGTTGGCTCAGCGTGAACCCCGTGTGTCCGTCCCATCATAACCGTATCTTTATGGGCTTTTGCCAGTTTCGCCAAACTTGCTTTTAATGCGGCTAAATCCGCACGTAGAATCTGGTTAGCCTGTTTAAGTAAGTAACCTTGAGCCGTATCGACCACATCGGTACTGGTTAAGCCAAAGTGCACCCACTTTTTCTCTTCGCCAAGGCTTTCGGAAACGTCCCGCGTAAATGCGACCACGTCATGGTGCGTGACCGCTTCGATTTCGTGGATTCGATCGACATCAAACTTGGCGTTGGCCCGTAAAGCTTTAACATCGGCTTCCGGAATTTCGCCTAGTTTCGACCAGGCTTCAGCCGCTAAAATTTCAACTTTCAGCCATGCAGCATAACGATTTTTTTCTGACCAAATTGCCGCCATTTCAGGACGACTATAACGCGGAATCACAGGTGGTTTCCTCCTCTATTGTAAGCGCCATGTTCTATACTCATCATCGTATCACCGGTGAGCGTGCCGACTTTTCCATGCAGCCGACACGCTCGAGAACCTTCACTGAATCACAAAATGTCCCGTGGCATTGATACTGTCTTTTATCGCTTTCAAATCACCAACGATTTCAATCTCGCCGACTAACTCATTGCCAGTCGGATAGAAAGCAAACCGCCAATCCGGCTTAATTTGAATCTGCGTCAAAACCGCATCCATGTCTTTTTGCCGTAACGGAATCGCAACGCCATCTTCGGCCAATTCCAGTTCTGGCAGCGGCCAGTCGAGAATCGCGCGCAGATGTAGTTCATATTCCGAAATATCGCTGGTACATTGCATGAGGTGACCATACAATTTTGGCCCCGGGAAAACCCGTTTGACGTACAGGGTCCCGTTAGCCGCCAAGAAAAATTCAAGACTGAAAATGCCATTATAATCAAGCTTCTTGGCAATTTTTTCTGCAATGCGGCGAATCTCAACAATTACCGCCGGATCAACGTCAGCCCGAACCGAAGATGCTTTGAGTTGATGATGTTCAAAATAATTCTGAATCACCGGCCCAATTCGGATTTCTTTATCGGCCTTGGCGACCATGACGGCAACTTCTTTAATATTTTGCAAATAGGCTTCCAAAATGTACGGACGCTGCTGCAGCAATTGTTTGGCACGATCGACATCCGCCGGGGTTGCCAGCAACAACTGCTGATCCACGCCCATCCCCTTTTGAATTGGCTTCAATAAGGCCGGATAGCCAATGGTGTCAATTGCCTCATTAATATCGCTAGGCGTGATGACTTGGGTATATGGCAGAATATTCATGTTGAGATCGTCAAGAAAGACCTTTTCCAAGTACCGATCCTGGGTCACGGTCAAAATATCGGTTCCTGACGGCAATTGACTGCTGGTTGCTAATTCAGCCAATACAGCGCCGTCAACGTTTTCATCGGTAAAGGTCATGACCGTACTCAGTTGCGTCAACTCTTTTAATGCTTCCCGATCATCCGCTTGCCCGACCAAAGGAATATCGGCTTTTTCCAAAGCAATATCCGTTTGCGTCGGTGCTAAAACCACAGTCCGCATGCCCATTAAGCTAGCAGTATCAGCCATGCGAAAAGCTGATACGCCACCGCCAATAATGCCGATGGTTGCGCCTGGACTAATAAATTGCGTCACAATTGTTCCTCGCTTTGACTTTATTTGTCTGAATCCTGTTCGTTTAACCCGCGATCAACCGGCATTTCAGGATGACGACTTGGTGAATTAAACAACCAGTTCAACAATACCGCACTCAGACTTGTCATCAAAATTCCTGATCCAAACAACAGTTGAATGGTTTTTGGCAAGAACTGAACAATATGCGGCTGTACCGTTACCCCTAAGCCTAAACCGATTGAAATCGCGGCAACTAGCAGATTCTTATCATTTTCAAAATCAACTTGTTGCAGCATCCGGATACCTTGCACCGCAACCATCCCGAACATCACCAGCATAGCACCACCAAGAACCGGTGCCGGAATGATCGTTGCCAAGGCGCCGATTTTCGGCAGCAACCCAAGGATAACCAAGAAAACTGCCGAATAAATCACTGGCTTGCGGGTTTTGATTCCGGAAAGCTGCACCAACCCGACATTTTGTGAAAAAGTTGTGTACGGGAAAGTGTTGAACAAACCGCCGAGTACCACGGCTAGGCCTTCTGCGCGATACCCGCGTTTCAGGTCATCTGCTTCAATTTTACGCCCGACAATATCCCCTAGTGCAAAGAAAACGCCGGTACTTTCAACCATAGACGTCATTGAAATCAGAATCATGGTCACAATTGAGCTCCATTCAAACTGTGGAACCCCAAAGTAAAATGGCGTCGGGACGTGGAACCAACTTGCCTCAATGACTGGCTGAAAACTGACTAAGCCGAGGAACCCGCCTAAGACCGTGCCCGCAATCAAACCGACCAGAATCGCGATTGAATGCAAGAAGCCGCGCCCCCAGACATTAATGGCCAAAATCAGTAATACCGTAAATGCGCCGACAAACAGGTTCGTCATATTGCCGAAGTCTTTGGCTGTCGTCGAACCCCCGCCTAGATTCTGGAAAGCAACCGGAATCAGCGACAGACCGATCACGGTAATCAAGGAACCGGTCACCAGTGGCGGAAACAAAAAGCGCAGTTTAGAAAACGCGCCGCCGATCAGAAAAACAAACAGGCCGGCAACAATGATGGCGCCATACATGGTTTGGAAGTTAAACTTCTGCCCAATCATAATAAGCGGCGCCACTGCCTGAACCGCACACCCCAACACAACCGGTAATTTAATGCCGAAATATTTGTTACCAAACACCTGCAAAGCCGTTGCAATCCCGCACATGAAGATATCAATCGAGACAAGATACGTCATTTGCTCAGAGGTAAAGTGCAACGATGCCCCAATCAAAATCGGCACCAACACTGAACCCGAATACATCGCTAATAAATGTTGCAGCCCCAATGCCGCTGCTTTTGGATTGGAAATTGTTTTATTCTTCATCTTCGAGCCTAGTCCTCCGGTTCAAAAACAACCTGACCGTCTTCAAATGCACGAATCCGCGCCAATGATTCCACGCGAATGTGCTTGTCATCCAACAATTTGCGGCCTTTTTGAAAAGTCTTTTCAATGACAATGCCAACGCCGCTTAAAGTTGCCCCAGCCTGATCAATAATATCCATTAATCCTTCAACTGCTTGTCCGTTAGCCAAAAAGTCGTCAATAATCAACACATTGTCATCAGCCGACAAAAACTTCCGCGAAATGGCAATCTCATTGGAAGTCTTTTTGGTAAACGAGTAAACCGTTGCCGTGTACAGGTGATCCTTCAACGTCAGACTCTTATGCTTGCGGGCGAACACCAGCGGCTTGTGAAACGACATCGCAGTGGCAATCGCCGGGGCAATCCCAGAACTTTCAACTGTCAAAATCTTTGTAATCGGCTCATTGCTGAAACGCCGGTAGAATTCCTTACCAAGATCAGCCATTAAATCAGGATCAACTTGATGATTCAAAAAGTTGTCCACCTTCAATACGTCTGTTCCAATAACCTGGCCATCTTTTTTAATCCGGTCTTCCAGTAATTTCACCACAAGCACTCCTTTTATTTGTAAATTTTCAATCAGCTTACCATAAAAAACGCCGTGGAACAATACAAGCTCACTAATTCCCGAACAAACTAAGTAGCCGCTTTCACAGCGATAAAAGAACGAAACCCCCGCAATTTGGCGCTACCATAACCAAATAACGAGGATTCAATAATCAACAAAATACGAACATTCAATTGTCATACTGAGTCAGATTCCATGCTTCGATCAAATGAATCAGCTTCTGAGGATAATCCGGATCAGTGGCATAGCCGTCCGTCTGCAAAGCCGAGGCAGCAGTCTTATAATCTTTTGCGGCCCGCACCGTTGCATACTGCTGCGGATTCCAGTCGGTACCGTTAACGAATAGCAAGGCATGATCACGAATCGAAGCAGCATCATCGCTATAAACCCGAAACCGGCCGTCAACCGTGATCCATTTGTCATTAACGTATTCCTTCGTCCGTAATACTTTCGTGGTGGCAGGATCCGTCCCTTTAATGCCAAATAAGTTATGGTAATCCTTGGCTAACGTGCTCGTTCCCCAATCAGACTCAAGAATCGCCTGGGCCAGCGTAATGCTCGTCAAGACGCCATACTGTTTCTGCATGGCCTGGGCTGTCGGTACCAATCGCTTGATAAAAGCCTCTTTCTTCGCTTTTTCAGCCGCCTTCTTATCGACAATTGCTTGGCGTTGTGAAACTTCGGCTTGCCGTTGCGACCAATACGAGCTGACAACCAACATTGAACCAACCGCAAAAAAAGCGATGACCAGCCAAGCCGCCAATGGAACCTTCTTTAAGGTAAAACGTCGGCGCTTTTTCGCCAATAGCCTTACTCCTTTGTCTTATCCTCACGCGTCAACAACAATTTGCGGCGTAACACGATCATGTCCTGTAATCGCAAGCCATCAGCATAAACCGGCTGACTATATTCATCAAAAAAATGCTTGCGAATCGAATCAAATCGAAACCCGCGGCGCATATAAAACCGAAGATTATCAAAATCAGCATCTCCGGTACCCACCAGCATATCCTGATATTTCTCGGCGTACACCAAACTGACATGCCGCAATAATCCTGACGCAATCCCTTGACGGCGGCGGGCAGGCGTGACCGCGAGATTCTTCAACTCTACCGTGGTCGCATTGACCGCCACCACCATGGCAACGCCAACCGGCACCTGCTGATCAGTGGCCGCAAAAAGTGTCCCTGCACCTAAATAGCGCTGAAGCATCGCCGGATCTTCATCGCCCACCAACAAGAGATCCAGATATTGGAGTCTTGCGTCAGGTGCTACTTCTTCAAATCTTAACATGTGCCCCCCGCCTTCCATAGCCCAATCCTAAGCTTATAACTGCTACCTATCAGTTTACCATGAACAGCTGCTTATGAAGCTCTCCATCGCCAAAAAAGGCCTATATCTTTAGTGTTGATATATCACCAATGCCAAAAAGTGTAGACCCCTTTTTGAATGTTTGATAGACAGACATAAATGAACGATCTTTTAATGTATCCAAATACCCAACCTGCCTACTGATATGGGATCTGACTATCACTATTCATGCCAGGCGTCCTCACGTCCAATTGGAATATCATTGTCGCCAATATTTTCTTCCAGCATTGCCTGACGTAAATCGTAGCCAGCATCACCCCTGAAGATATGATGCTTAACAGGTAGCAGGCTGATGACGCCATTTTCGTCAATAATCGGTTGATATTCAACGTTTTCGCCAATATTGAATGAACGCTGGAATGGTAACCACAATTGAGTTTCCTAGCCGATAAGTTTTAACAGTCATGCTTGTCACCCTTTCGCCTGTAATTATATGTGTCATTACAAACCACGTATATGTGTCATTACAAACCACGGCAATACTTGTGCTTTACGGTGATTGAACTTACGTGTTATCTGATCCCGAGTTTGCCAGACGGGACTTCTGAGCCTTGAAGCGCTAAACGCTAATCACCTAATCAAAAGAAAAAGTGTACCATTTTGAAATAAAATTCAAAATAGTACACTTTTGTTTTGAAACTTTTAAATTAGTCTTTGTTAACGTTAACCGCTTGTGGGCCGCGATCGCTGTCTTCAACTTCAAACGTTACCGCTTGGCCTTCTTCAAGGGTCTTGTAACCTTCGCCTTGGATTGCGGAGAAGTGAACGAAAACATCGCTGCCATCTTCACGTGTGATAAAACCGTAACCTTTTTCAGCATTAAACCATTTAACTGTGCCGTGTTCCATGAGAACATTCCTCCTTGCGCCTATTGACGCATGATAATATCGTGTATTTCTGTTTGGTACAAGTGGAAGAAAGTCCTGAAACCATGCAACCACGACCATTCAAAAAGTACATGTTTAGTCTAACATCACGGTAAAAACCAAGCAAGTAGAAAGGTGAGCATGAACCGGCGCGGTTAGAAGTCGGAGTGTAAGTGGCCTCGGACGTGATGGCCCGGGCTTGGCCATTGCGTTCGAGGTCCTTACACGCAGACTTCTGCGCCGGTGAACGCGCTATGGTAACCGCAACCTACCCAAATCTCAAGTCCTAAAAATCCGCCACCTGTCATTCAATTCTGCGAAGAAATAATATGATTAAAATTCCGCTTCAACTGCAACAGCCGGGAAAAATCCTCCAGAAAATAAAACAACCGGGCGCGACTCTCAAAAGAAGCGCGATCCGTTGGCAGGGGTGAGGCAGCAAAATCACGCTGAATTTTCTTCACCATTGTCACCAATTGCGCTGCCGGATTGTCTTCATTCAAAACACTGGCTGTCATCGCCAAGGCATCACTGATCACCGCCGCCTGCATCACCGGCGTTTCAATACGATCCAAACTATCTTGCATCTGCCGCAGCAGTTCATATTGATTCGCGCGCATTTCAAAATAAGCCTGATAGTAGTCGTTTTCAGACAACAACTGATTGTCGCTATGTCGATTTGCCCACGCAACTGCTGCGTCCAGCGTCATCTTCAAATCAGATAAATTAGCCCAATTGTCCGCACTTTTAAGCTGATCTGCCCCTAACTGCTGACTCATATGATCAATAATTTCACGCATCTCGGCTTCGACTTGTTTTTGAAAGCCCATGATCTTAGCTTCAAGACTTGGCATAAACAGATTGGCAATGAGCGCCACCCCGGCCCCGATCGAAAGCAGCAAAAGTTCGTTTTTAATCCAAAACCAACTGCAACTGCGCGCCATCATAAAATGCGTTACCAAAACGGCAGTCATGACAATCCCGCTTTGGACCGCGAACACATTGGTAATCGGAATAAAAATCACCAAGAAAACGCCAAAAGCAAACGCATTGTAGCCTAAAACCAAGAACGCCCCGATCGCAATCACGAATCCTAGCAGCGTGGCTAATAAGCGGTAGGCGACTAACCGAAACGACGCCTTCGTTGTGTTTTGCACTGACAAAATAGTAATAATGCCGGCAGCGGCCCAATATTCCAAGTGCAACGAATAAGCGATCAACATCGCCGCTGCTGTCCCTACCGCTGTTTTGATTGTGCGCATCCCAATGTGCATCGTCATCACCCTCCACCTGTCAGTTTAGCATAGGAACGCATCAAACCAGTTACACCACAAATTTTTTAGCCCGCCCGTCAGCTATGTGCGCTCAGATATCTGTTATTTTACCGTTAGCCGCGGCTGTCGTCACGTAAACTTTCCACTGACCGACCACCTTAGTATGATCCTTGAAAATAACTTGTTGCCGCTTCATTTTTCTCGTATCCTGAAGAAACAGGATTCAGGGGTGAAATTTATTTGCAATCCCCCTGCTGCTAGTATTTCAGCCGGCTTTACGCTACCATATATTTAGAGGAGTTGCTGATGAAAAAAATACTCATATGGCTCGCGGGTCTGGCACTTCTGATTGCCGGATGTTCGGCCACTTTAAACCCTAAACAACAATTAAAAACCACAACCGCTACCGTTCAAACACAAGTGCAAAAAGAACAAGCTGCACTAAAAATTATTGGCGATAGCGTCGGCGCGTTTCCATCAACGTTTGAAAAAGCGTATCAAGATCATCCCGATACAGATTTCAGAAATGATGACGGGCCCGTTAAAAAACTGCTCGCCAAACGTGCAGCTGCGTTCAAACAGCTTGAGGCGGCCAACACTGCTTTGGTAAACGCCAATAACACGCTCACTAAGTTAAATAACCAGCCGACCGATGATACCCCTCAAACTCAAGTCAACAAAGTGCTAACAAGTCTGAAGCTCGCCAAATTGGATCACAAAACGCTGGTTAGCTACTACCGCGAAATGCAGACAGCAGAAGATGCCTTTTTTGATAACACTGCTGACAGTGAAGAGACGTCTCAAGCCGACCTAGAGACACAAATTTCCCAACTAAACCAATATTACAGCTCACTCAATCAGCAAATTGATGTCATGACCGCCAACCTGACAACCGTATCAAGTCAGGCCGATAGCTTGGCCAAGGCCGTTAAAACGATGCATGATGATTGAGTATTGATTTTGCTAGGAATCATCAACTTATTAAGAGAATTAACTTGAAATTGAGGAGGCCGTTTCATGCCGCAAAGCGTGGCAATTATTATTCCCTGTCATAATGAAACCGAAAATGTTCCACTGATTTATCAGGCATTGATCAAGACTTTTCGTGAAAACTTGCCGCAATTGCAACCGCAAATCTGGTATGTCAACGACGGTTCCACTGACGATACCCTCGATCAAATCAAGCAGTTGCAAGCCAAAGACGATCAGGTTCATTATATCGATCTTTCCCGCTCATTCGGTAAAGAAGCAGCGATGTATGCCGGCCTTTCAACCGCGAAAGCCGACTACTATGCCGTCATGGACGCCGACTTACAGGATCCGCCATCAATGCTGCCGGATATGTACGCAATTTTACAAGAAGGCTACGACATGGCTGGAGCTCAGCGCGTGGATCGGTCTGGCGAGGCTCATCTGCGTTCCTTCTTTTCGGATATGTTCTACAAATTCATCAACAAAGTGTCGCAAACGCAAATCGTTCCCGGCGCGCGCGATTTTCGCTTAATGACGCGGCAAGTGGTTGAAGCCATTGTCCAAATGACCGAGCGTAATCGGTTCTCCAAGGGACTTTTCAGCTGGGTTGGGTTCAAGACTAAGTATCTACCTTATCGCAATATTGAACGCCAACACGGCCAAACGAGTTGGTCGTTCTCCAATTTGCTCCGTTATGCTATTGACGGCATCATCGACTTCTCCGATGCCCCATTAACGTTTGTTTCTATTGTCGGCATCACCAGCTTCATTGGCGCGTTCATCGCCCTCATCTTCATCGTTGTCCGTGCCGCTTTGTTCGGCGATCCAACATCCGGCTGGCCTTCCATGGTCTCGATCTTTCTGATGATCGGCGGCCTGCAGCTCTTTGCACTTGGCATCGTAGGACGTTATATCGGTCGCATCTATTTGGAAACCAAAAGGCGCCCCATTTTCATTGCACGCGAGATTAAGTGAATAAGGCAAGCCGACTTTGCAAAATCAAGGTCAGCTTGCCTTATTTTTCTGGTTATATCGCGATGCCACCGACAACACTTTCCGCAAGCTCACTAATCCAGCATCTCGTCCACATCCCGATGCCAACGAGCTTGCATGATTATCCACCAAGCCAAAAAGACAAACGCAGCGGCCAGCGATAGCCACCCGGTCACATGTTGCAGGATGGTTCCTGTGTAAACCACCCGCACATGATGCGTGCCCGCGGGAGCATGAAGCGTGATACGGGCAAGTTTGCCACTTGGGTGATAGGCAGTTGGGCGGCCGTCAACCGTCACCGTGTAACCAACATAAGCAAACTTAGGCAATCTTAGCGTCACGGTACGCCGACTCGTGTACGAAAATTGCATGTCATTGTAGTCTTGGGTCGGGGTGGTAACACGCTCAAGGTTATGTGAAGCCAAAACCGTCTGATGATTCTTCTTAAAGAATGTGGTCATGTCAAATTCTCGCGGCGCATATTCACTTCCGCCACCGGTAGAATCCTGATAGTACGAAACCGCATTTTTATCTGTAATGCGGTAAGTGTTGGCATTGATCATGGTCGTGTTGATATTAACGGCATAGCTGAAGCCGACGATGCAAGTCGCCAGCACCAACCCCAATGCTAATGGTTGCGGTTGCGGCCGATCTGCAACCAAAAGACCAAGCGCCAGACTGAAGAATAAGGTCACTAACTCCAAATATCGCCAAGGAAATTGAATCGTGCCTAACACGGTTTTGCTAAATAATGCCCACGGAAATAAATCCGTGCTTAGAAAAATACCAATAAAGCCCAAACCAGCCGCAACTTTGACTGCCCGCGACAACTTCCCCCAAAAAATGGCGAGTGCAATGCCCGTCACAAGCATCAAGACGCCAATCCCCGGCCGAAAAGCCTGATTGACATTTTGCATGCTGCTGGTTGAGGCATACATGCTCAATGAATTCGTGACTAAATCACCTAAGTTAAATTGAAGATAATTGGGCCAAATCGTTGCTGAATCCGCGAGTTTAAGTGACAGGTGCCGGGAAAGTTCGACCATTGGCAAATAACTGCCTAAGCCCATCAACAACGCACTCACCGCTGCCATGGCCGTATATCTGACCATGCGCCACGTTACCCGCTGCAACGCCACCAAAACCAGGAATCCGCCGACAAGAAATACCAACACCATCACGAGTGACAACATATGCGCGTACATCAACCCAGTCACGCCAAATGCCAGCAAGAACCAGTTACGCGACTGCTTGGCATAAATTTCATACATACCTGCAGCAATCACCGGCAAGAAAATAAACGCCAAATTCTCGCCCAAAGCCCCGCGTACAAAGGCATCCAAGGCCCGATAAACCGCTGTTGTGTAAACCAGACTAAAGACGAATCCTGCCAGTGGCTGCCGGCGAATCCGCAAAAAACTAACGTAAGCCGTGACCACAGTTGCCACTAGAATCAGCGTCTGATAGCCGTAATAAGCACTGACAATCCCCATCCCTGCCAGTCGCAACCAGACATATGGTAATAACAACAATGACGGGTAAAAGGCATCAAAAGCATAGCCGAAATTGCGTACTTCTTCGGGAAAGACTTTTGGAAAGTAGCTACCATGCCGGACGCTGGTCACATAACTCTCCATTCGGCGTAACTGCGGCATCGTATCATCCTGATGGAAAATGTAGGTCAGATGTAACTGCGGCCACTGGACAAGCAACACCAAAATAATCGCTAAAAGTGGCAATAGCCAGATTGCATTGGCCTTAAGCTGTGAAACTAAACCCGAATCTTCGGTATCCGCGCGCATGAAAATCCTCCCGTTAGTGCTTTCCCAATATTGTAACTTTCAAATCGTAAGTTGTCATGTGTGCCGAGGAACGGAGCCCTTGCCATAACGCGCTCCCCGGCGCAGAAGTCTGCGTGTAAGGACCTCAGGCGCAATGACCAAAGTACGGTCATCACGCCTGAGGCCACTTACACTCCGACTTCTAAGCGCGCCGGCTCGCGCTCAGTTCCTGACGATCGCGTGCCGAGCCATTCTGCGTTATGATTTAATTAATAGTTAAGGTTACCTGATTTTTTAACCTGCTATTTCGCTTGCTATCATAATTAATAACAATATTTGATTTTCAAGGTTTTCAAAAAGGAGTCCTCGTCTGATATGTCGCGTTCAAACAAACAATCAACCTGGCCACTACTGTTCATTAGTTTCGGCGTCACTTTTGTCATCAGCCTCATCGTTTTTGCGGCTTTAAAAATGGCTCCGTTTGGCTCATCATCCATTCTTGCTAATGACTCGGCCGTTCAATATGTCGACTTCTTTACTTACCTAAAACACGCACTGCTGGGTACTGCCGGTAAAGCTTATTCTTTTTCCAATAGTCTTGGCGGCGGTATGTATGCCAACTGGACTTACTATTTGCTAAGTCCGTTTAACCTCGTATTTGTTCTGGTTCCCCGCTCCGCATTACCGGTGGCGGTTTTATTCGTGACCGCGCTTAAATACAGCACCGCGGCCATGGCAGCACAAGCGTTGGCGAATTATCTGACGGGCGGCCGCTGGTATAGCTTTGTCTTCAGTATTAGCTATGGTCTATCCGGATTTCTGGTTGCCAACTTTTTGAATATCATGTGGATGGACGGGGTAATCCTGTTACCACTCGTGGTCTTGGGCATTGAACGATTATTTGATGAGCAACGGCTGTTACCTTATGTCATTCCGCTGAGTCTGGCATTCATCACCAATTATTACATTGGCTTCATGGTCGCCATTTTTGCGGCGCTTTACTTTGGCTGGCGCTGGGCGATTCAACATCAACTGCAATTACTGCGAAAAATCAGCCTATTCGTTATTGGCTCGTTACTCAGCGGTATGATCGCGGCGGTCGTGCTCATTCCAACCTATTACGCGCTGAGTGCTTCCCGCCTTTCCAGCGCCGGTGCTGATTTCAGTTTCAAAGCCTTGTATTCGCTGATCGACTTGCCATCAAAGCTACTTCCGGGCAGTTTCAATTTTGATCAGCTCTCCAATGGCCTGCCTAACCTGTATATGGGCATGATCGGCCTATTAGGTGCCAGTTTTTATTTCCTTGCTCGGACGATCCCGGTTCGTGAACGCTTGATTTCGGCCGGCATGACATTACTCTTGATATTATCCATCTGGCTCAATCCTCTCGCCATTATCTGGCAAGGGTTTCGCGCGCCGGTGTGGTATTTATACCGCCACTCATTCATTGTCATCTTCTGGTTCTTACTACTCAGTCTCCGTGGACTCATGCAGCTGCGATCCGTGTCCCGGTTACGTTTACTCCTCACCAGTCTAGTCGTCGGCGGGCTACTCATCATCCCCGCCGCCTTGCGCATGGGAACACACAAATATGTCACCTTACCGCATCTGATCCTCGCTGGCATCCTTCTCCTAACCGCCACCGTGCTGCTCTACAGTTATGCCACCCGCCTATTCCCGGTAAAATGGACGGTTGGCGCACTTTTGGCTTTGCTTGTCATCGACTTAGGCGCCAATGCCTATGCCAGCCTTGGCGCCATCAGTTTCATCTCCAAAGCCGACTTCACCGTCACCAGCAAAGTGCTCAGTGCCGCTTACAACGACGCCAAAAAGATCGGGCCATCCGGGTTCTATCGCATTAACGCCGACACCCAACGCTCCATGGACGATCCCTACCAATATAATTTCAACGGGATCAGCACCTTTTCATCGGTTTTAAACACCAGCACCATCAATACCCTCACCAATGTCGGGGCAATCGGTTCAGCCGGGCGGGTCAAAAACAATGACCTCACCTGGCCGCTAGAAAGCTTACTCGGCGTCAAACAGTTATTACTCCTCAACACAACGAGTAAAAAAGTCGGCACTTCCGAGTATCAACAAGCTTCCTCGCGCAATATTTGCAATGCCCGCTATGATTTGCCGGCTTACAAATTAGTCGGTCACAACCAGCTCTTTAACATCTACAAAAATCCGGATGCCTTACCCGTGGCCACCCAGATTTTCAGCAAAATTCCAACCCAAGTGCAGGCAAACCCGGTCCTGCAACAAAATGCTTATTTTGCCACTTTGACGAACCAGCAAACGGCCCCGATCTTCACCACTTCTGATTTCTCCGGGATCAGTGTCGATAACGGCAAACCGCTGACCACCCTCACCAATGCCGTGGCAACCAAGGTAAACAAAAAGCTTGGGGCCAGCATTACCTTGAGTGTCAACCCTAGCAGCGAGCAGCAATATCTCGTGATGGGTGAAGGCATGCGCAAGGATATGACCATCAGCATTAACAACATCCCCCTTAAAAATGATCCCGACAACGGCTCCAAGACCGTATCGTTGCCACTTAATGCCACGAAACCGACCACCGTCACCTTGACCTTCAATCGCGGTTTCAGCCAAATCGACCTCGATCACTTTGCGCTGTATACCCTTAACCGCCAAGCCTTCAAGCAAACGGTTAAAACCGCCAAAGCCAACGCACCTAAGCAAACCATCCAAAACGGCCGTCTATCGTTAACCACGCAAGAAAACAACAGTGGCTACATCATGCTCACTATCCCTTACGAAAAAGGCTGGCAAGCAGATACCCAGTCCGTGAAAATTCAAAATTATCGCGGCTTCATTGGGATTAAAGTCCCTAAAAAAGCCACTACCTTTACCCTCACTTACCACACCCCGGGGATACCGCTTGGGTGGCTGGTCACCATCATGGGGCTGACCGGCCTCGCAGCCCTCATTTTCTATGAATATCACCCGCGTTTTCACAAGCGTATGGTGACTGGCGGCCAGCCTAAAAATCATTAGCCGTAACAGTTTGATTAAACATTCGCCGCTGAGATTATTAAGCATGAACATGTTGGTATTCATTTTAATTTTATGTACAATTTAATTTAACTTGCTATTTATCATTTATTTTTAGATAAATAATAAATAGTTGGATACAAACAATGCAAAAAGCAATCTTATCGGGTTGCTTTTTATTTTTGTATCCGTTATCATACGCTTAACAGCTGATATCACATCTACTGTTACCGGGTAAACAGACAGAACTTTGATCATCGTTTTATCGTTCAAACGATCTTCTTGGCTATGTCTGTTTTTTTACTGCCAATAACAGGGTTTATTTATGAAGGGGGTTATTCATATTGCAAGTACAAAAGCATGACTGTCGCACGAGCAACCAGTTGAATAAAGGATTCGGGCATCAACGCGGCAAAATGACCGTGGCGTTAAGGGGGTGTCTTGAACATGTCTGATCCAGCCAAAATCGCCACCCAAATCATGGCTGCTGTAGGTGGGATCCAAAATGTCAAAAGCCTCACCCACTGCGCCACTCGCCTCCGCTTCACTTTACGCGATAAGCAGCAATTCAATCAGGCACAACTCGAAAAAATGCCGGAAGTTCTTAGTACCGTGGTGGCCGGCGATAAGTCTCAAGTCGTCATCGGTGCTAACGTGACCAAATACTATGCCGCTATCCAACAACAATATCAGCTTCATGAAGCAGGCGAACCGAATCAAACGACACAAGCCCAAGAAAAGAATTTAATTAAACGGATTCTTAACGCCATCGTCAGTATCATGGCCCCGATCATCACCGTTCTCATTGCCGGCGGGATGTTCAAAGTCGTCATCGCCATCTTAGCTTTACTGGGCCTCGATCCAAAAAGCACTGCCTATCTCACCTTGAGTTTCATGGCTGATGCCGCGTTTTATTTTCTGCCATTCATGCTCGCCGTCAGCGCAGCCAAGAAGTTCAACACTAATACCTATCTGGCAATGATGATGGCCGGTGTGCTACTTCACCCTAACTTCACAGCGCTGGTCGCAGCGGGCAAGCCCATTGCGTTATTCGGTGCGCCCATTCGTCTAGCATCCTATGGTGGAAGCGTCATTCCCATCATTTTAATCGTCTGGTTTATGAGCTATGTCGAACGATTCGCGGAAAAAGTCGCACCCAACATGATCAAAAACATGCTCAAACCGCTGTTAGTCGCACTCATTACCGCTCCGATTGCCTTAATTGTCATCGGTCCCATCGGCAGTCTTTTAGGCGATGGCCTTTATACCGCTGTCACCTTCATTAATCAACATACGCCGTGGCTCGTTCCAACTCTGGTCGGCGCCTTCACTCCACTGCTCGTCATGGTTGGCATGCATGTTTCACTCTTGCCATTAGCGACCTTGTCCATGACCAAGTTTGGTAGTGAAACGATTATGGGTCCCGGCATGTTAGCCATCAATATTGCCCAAGCCGGAGCCGCTGCTGCCATTGCCGTGCGCGAAAAACAAACCCGCGGACGCCAAATCGCGCTCTCTGCCAGCGTCACTGCGTTATCCGGCATCACGGAACCGGCACTGTATGGCGTCACGCTCAAGTATAAACACGCGTTAACCTGCGTCGTGGTTTCCGGGGGACTGGCCGGTCTTTTTGCCGGGCTCACTGGGCTGGTCCGCTATTCATTCGGTTCACCGGGGATCTTCACCCTACCCGTCTTCATCGGCGCTAATCCTACTAATTTCCGCAACGCCTTACTGACTGTGGCCATCGCGTTTGGCGCGACTTTTCTTTCCACCTACTTCTTTGCCACCGTCGAGACCAATGCAAGCACCAGCGCTAAAACCCAGCCGCAACCTTTTCAGAGTGTGGTCGCCGGTGAGATGATTCCGCTTGCTCGCGTCCAGGATGAGGTTTTTGCAGCTGGCACGCTGGGACACGGGGTCGCTATTATTCCTGAAAGCGGCACCATTGTTGCACCGGCCGATGCCACTGTCTCCATGTTATATCCAACGAACCACGCAATCGGCTTAACCACGGCCTCGGGACAAGAGGTGCTGATCCACATCGGCATTGACACGGTGCGACTGGATGGACGCTTTTTCAAACCTCTTGTCTCTCAAGGTGAATCCGTCAAAGTCGGCCAACCGCTCATTAAAATCGACTTGCCGCTGATTGAAAAGTCTGGCTTTGATCCCACGGTGATCGTTTTGCTACCGAATACGCCTCCCGAACGGATTGAAGTGCATGAAAAAGCATCTGTCCGCCCAGGCGATAAGCTATTCAGTTTCATCCCCGAAACCTAATGAAGGAGGTCGTTATGTCCATTCGTCAATTTCCCGAAAATTTTCTCTGGGGTGGCGCAACTGCTGCCAATCAACTTGAAGGCGCGTATAACGTGGACGGCAAAGGGTTGTCGACCAGCGACTTGTTACTGGGTGGCACTCACAATGTCCCCCGTCAACTCACGCGCGAGGTACGTCCGGACGCGTTTTACCCCAGTCATGAAGCCATTGATCATTTTCACCGTTATCAAGAAGACATTGCACTGTTTGCGGAAATGGGCTTTAAAGTCTACCGCTTCTCCATCGCCTGGACGCGGATTTACCCAAACGGTTCTGCAAGCGACGGCCCAAACAAAGAAGGGCTTGCCTTTTACGCGGCGTTGATTGCTGAACTCAAGCGTTACAACATTGAGCCACTTGTCACGATCTCGCATTTTGAATCACCAATTGTACTGACGAAGGCGTTCAACGGCTGGGCGTCACGAGACATGATCGAAGAATATGTTACATTTGCGCAAACTGTCATTGCCAACTTTCACAATGATGTCCACTACTGGCTGACCTTCAATGAGATCAATATGCTAACCCGACCGATGGGAGCCTACTTAGCTGGCGGTATGTATGTAGACGACACCAACCGATTCATCAGCCCTGATATCGATTCCACCCAAATGCGCCTCCAAGCACTGCATCATCAATTTGTGGCCAGTGCCAGAGTCTGCAGCTTTGCCCATGGGTTCGATCCACACCTGAAAATTGGTTGTATGCTGGCTTATCGCATGCTCTATCCGCTGACAAGTCACCCAGAAGATATTGCCCTTGTCCAAACTGCCACCGAACTCAATAACTTTTACTGCGGCGATGTCCAAGTGAAAGGTCGCTATCCCTATTTTGCCAAACGTTATTGGCGCGATCACGATATCACCATCGACATAGAGCCGTGGGAAGAAGAGCTCCTTAAAAGAGGCACCGTGGACTTCTTTGCTTTGTCTTATTACCAATCCAGCACTATGACCACCACTGAAAGCGGCGAAACCAGCGGCGGTAATTTTTTTGCTGGCGTCAAAAATCCCTACCTTCAACGCAGTGACTGGGGCTGGGAAATCGATCCTCGCGGGTTACGCACGGCGCTTAATCAAATTTACGATCGCTACCAAGTGCCGGTGATGGTCGTCGAAAATGGCTTCGGTGCGCGTGACGAATTGATTGAACAAGATGGCCAAAAAACCGTTAATGACACGGCACGCATCAACTATCTTCGCGCACACATTGCTGCCATGTATGACGCCATTCAAGACGGCGTGGATCTAATCGGCTACACCTCATGGGCGCCGATTGATTTAATCTCCGCCAGCACTGGCGAAATGGCCAAACGCTACGGCTATATCTACGTTGACAAACATGATGATGGCAGCGGTACGTTAAACCGCTACCGGAAGCAATCATTTTATTGGTATCAGCAAGTCATCCGGCAAAACGGGCTATCAGAATCTGACGCATAAGCCTGCCGCTGCGCAAAAATAACCCCACATTCTCGCAATGATAGCGAAGTGCGGGTTGTTTTTTAGATTCACACGATTAAGGTGCCTTGACCAGCGTCCAAGTGGCGGTAGACTGATACGTTCCCGGTTGAATCGTTGACGTTTGTGGCACCTGCAGCGAAGTCGTGGTAGCGGTTGTCGTAGTAACATCCTTGGTCACTTTACTATAAACCGTCACCGGCTGGCGGTCATCTTTGGCCTGAGCCGCGGTCCCATCAGCAAAATGCAAGGTCACGGCCGCACTGCCACCAGTCTCCGTTGATAAATAGTGCTGCGTTGTCTGATTTTTAAACGGTGAAAACTGAACATTCAAACTCCAGGTACTACCGCCGCCAGCAATCGCCAACGCACCATGATTGTTACCATCCCAGTTTGTCTGGTTAGCGATTGTGCTCGGCTGATACACCATGGTCACACCCTGTGCGGCATAAAAATCGGCAATGCTTGGGTTAGCGCCCGAACTAAGCGCAAACTGCAGATTAGGAACCGCGTGCAGCTGCGGAGCGGAGGCGGTGATGGTTAGTGGGGCGATGTTACTGTACCAATAAGACTTTTGGCCGCTATCAAATTCAACTTCTAACTGATAATACAATGTCCCTGCCGCCGCCTGGATATTTTGCCAGTTTAAAGTGTCGGTATTATTCGTGATTTGTTCACCAGCCACCGGCGAATAGTCCTGACTGCCTCTTTGATCCTTATTCAGAAATTATTATAATACTTTTTATATTACATAGTTAATTATATGTAAGTAATGCAAAAAATGAAAGCACTTGCTCGGTTGATAATGCTTTGCCATTTTAAAAAAAGGATTTCTTTAATATCATCCTGTACTACCCGGCATAGCGCTCAACGCACAAAAAGAACCCGAGCATCCTCATAACCGATTCTGCTCGAGCTCTTATTATGGCTAAAAATACAATGCCTATTTCTTATTTGCCGGCTTCCCCACAGGATTGCCTGACTGCAACTTAGCAGCCAGATCAAGGATGTACGCGCGGAGTTCATCTTTTACTTCCGGATGGGTCAAACCATATTCAACATTGGTCTTGACGTATCCGAACTTATTACCAACATCATAGCGATCACCTTTAAACTCATGTGCAAAGACGCGCTGAGTTTGGTTCAAAGTATCGATCGCATCGGTTAACTGAATTTCATTGCCTTTGCCTGGTTTTTGATTATCAAGAATATCAAAAATTTCCGGGGTCAGCAGGTAGCGGCCGATGATTGCCAAGTCACTTGGGGCATCAGCAACGGCTGGCTTTTCAACAAATTTCTTAACGTTATAGAGGTCTTTGGAAACTTCTTTTTCCGGATCAATAACGCCATATGCCGATACTTCATCATGCGGCACCTTTTTAACGGCAAGAATGGACGCATGGGTCTTATCGTATTCATCGATTAATTGCTTGGTCAACGGCACTTTGTCATTCATCAGGTCATCACCCAACATGACCACGAATGGCTCATCGCCAACAAACGATTTGGCTAAGCGAACGGCATCACCAAGACCACGCGGATATGGCTGCCGCACGAAGAATAAGTTGACGCCGATGTCGGTTGTGGAATGAACCAGCTGTAGCAAGGCGTCTTTATGTTTTTCTTTCAGATTCTGTTCCAGCTCAGGTGCTGAGTCAAAATGATCTTCAATAGAGCGTTTTTGTTTACCCTCAACAATCAGAATATCCTCAATCCCACTGGCCTTAGCTTCTTCAACGATAAATTGAATGGTCGGTTTGTCGACAATCGGCAACATTTCCTTAGCTAAAGCTTTGGTTGCTGGCAGAAAACGGGTCCCAAGCCCGGCTGCCGGTATCACTGCTTTGCGAACTTTCACACTCATACAAGTCCCTTCTCTACTAATTTAACTACCTACTCTACTATACTAGAAACCGCTTGCGAAGAGTACGCCTTTTCTGATAATTCCCAGAAAAATTCATAAGTTATTCGTATAAAAATAAAAAAATCCCAGCTACTGGGTATTTGCTTCGCCATTGGATCCTATCCATCCGGAATCTGCTTACCAAATCATAGCTGAGATGTTGTTAATCGTTGATTTCGTGTACTTTGAATTTCAGTGGTTCAATGTGGTGCTTACGCCAAGCTGCTAGCAGGGGTTGAATCGCCTGATGAGAATCAATTAAAACAATCCCACAGTCGCCGCCGCCTGCTCCAGAAGACTTGGCAGCCCCGTCTGCTTGCTCTGCTAACGTCACCAATTGTCGTAATGCTGGCGTCTGAATCGCCACTCCCGAGAAGTGCGCTAATTCATCCAACAATTCGCGATTGCGCCGAATGCCAGCTTGAATGTGGCTAAGCGAATGCTCCCGGAACCCATCGATCAATTTCTCCAGCGTTTCACGACTAGCAGTTAAGAAATCATGGTAGAGCTGTGGTTTTTTGGCTTTGGCTAACGTAATTTTATCGACTAATTGAGAGGTTGAAGCCGGCGATCCTGTCCAGCCAATCAAAAGTTGCATATCAGCCGGTGCCGTTAAGAGTTCAATCGACAACTCCGGCCATTCAGCATTGATCAGTGCCGATAGCGACATTTGGTTTCTAGCTGCCGCCAACCATGCTTTGTCAAACGAACGATAAGCAATCCAACCGCCATAAACTGACGCAGCAATGTCACCTAAAGAGCCATTACCCTGAACATCAAGATGGGCAATGGCCGCCAGTTTATAGATTTGATCCTTGGACATCTTCAAGTCATAGAACTTGGCAAGTGCTTTGATCGTTGCCACGGTGACTGCGGCTGAGCTACCCAACCCATACTTTTTCCCGTCTTTAGCATCCAGTTGTGAATCAATATACAACTTATACAGCGCCAACGGTTTGTTAAGTTCACGCGCATATTGTTCCGTTAATTTAATTGCCGAGAGAATGTAGTGGAACGGATTATCCCGGTTATCAAAGACCATTTCATCGCCTTGACGTTGCCAATACAACGAATTTTCCTGATACTGTTCAGACACGATACTGCCGAAATGTTTCGTTGCTTCAACGGTTACAGTGACGAATTGATCTAACGCCACGATGATCGCAGGGAAACCAGTTTCGACCACCGCGTATTCACCGGCAACATAAAGTTTACCTGGCGCCTGCGCTGTTATCACACAATCAGAACCCTTCAAATTTTCATTAATCAAGGACCCCAGAAGGAATCCGACTGTAAGTATAGCTGACTGCACATAACAAAATTGTAAGTCAGCAAAAACCTTACTCTTTCTAAAGAAATACCTTAATTATTTTAGCAGACATTCGATATTCTGCAATGGCTACAAATTTATAAGTTAAGGGTTGTCATATTCACTAACTCACCGATTTATATCAGTGTAGGACGCAAAAATTTCCTACACTGATCGGGATTTTGGACCAAAATATCCAGTAATAACTGTCTGGAATGCAGGCCACATTCGGACAACACAAATTCTAACTGAGGAGGAAACATCATGAGTCGCAACGTTAACAAGCAAACCATCGTGTACACCCTAACTGATCCGGAGAACGAGGCATTTAAGCAGGTGCGCCGGATGAACAATGTCGCTGCCGATGCGAAGGACGAGCAACTGGTCGCGATCGGGCAAGCCTTTGCCAAGCTTTATCCAAACGCTGCTTTGACGAGCATTGTCTTGCAGCAAAACGCAGAAGTCACAGCCTAAACGGAGGGATAATCAATGAAAACACTGATTTTTAATTTCAAATCCGAAGCTGGTAAATCCACAAGTATTCGGATTAGCAAGTACGAAGGTGCCATCACGGCTGAACAAGCACAAGCCTTTGCCGATGCAGTTGCACAAGCTCAAGCGTTCAAGAAAGAAGGCATCGGCCTGTATGCAACTCCGGTTGGCGCAAAGGTGACCGAAACCCAAAGCACCGAAATCTTCACCACGGAGAAAAAACCGGCTTAATTGCCTGCACCAACACCCCAACGTGCCGCGATATGTTTGATCTCGATACGAAGCCATTTGCCAACTTTTTGGCAAATGGCTTTTTTGCGGAGCGCAAGCCGGCGCGGATAGGGCCGGAGTGTAAGTGGCCTTGGGCGTGATGGCCGGGCTTTGGCCATTGCGACCAAGGTCCTTACACGCAGATTCCTGCGGCGGGGAGCGCGTTATGGTGAGCGTGAGCCGGCGCGCTTAGAAATCGGAGTGTAAGTGGCCTCAGACGTGATGGCCGCACTTTGACCATTGCGGCTGAGGTCCTTACACGCAGACTTCTGCGGCGGGGAGCGCGTTATGAAAGTACAACCCAACCTACCCTTGAATCCCCCCTACACGCTAAGACTCCTTTTTAACATTCTCGTCTTCACTATCTGCCAACTTGTTCAAGTCATCAAATGTTGGCAGTCCTAACAGATGCGACCAAGCACGCAGTTTATCCAACAAACTCGCCTTATCGGACTTATCTGTGGCCAAATCATCCGCATCCCCCGCTGAGATAATCCCCTGAAACTCGCGGGCATATTGTGCCAAGACCATCCCTAGCTGTTGAACATACCCCCAGTTAGCTACGAGTTGCCGTGGCGACATTTTCGATAAAACGAACAAGCTTAAGGCAGCATAACGACGAACTGCCAGTGAAGTTAACTCCGGTTTTTCCCGAGCCAACGTTAAGAAAACGGCACCCAGTTGATGAATGGCTTCCAAATCACGCTTTTGAAACTTGGCGTGGACGCTACTGGTCGCATTGAAGCGATAGTAGTAAAGCGGTTCATCAATAAAGTTGATCTGGTCTATTCGTGGCAGCAGTTGTCCGATAAAGTAGGCGTCCTCAAGCAGGTTGAAGTTCGCCACTGGTACCGGCTGGCTAAATAACTCAGCGCGAAACATTTTGTTCCACAAATATCCTCGCAGGTCGCGATCCTCAAGCCAATAACGGTACTTGTCATCACCGGCAATCTTAACCTTCTCGTGAAAAGAACGGGCTTTCAGCTTGGTGCCGCCGATATAGTTATAGTAATTGACCACAGACATATCCACGCGTGGGGCTCGCATCCCTTCTGCCATGGTTGCTAGCCACTGGGGATGAACCAGATCATCACTATCCATAAAGGTAATCAGTGAGCCCTTGGCGTGTTGAATGCCAATTTGTCGAGCCCGTGCCTGTCCGCCGTTTTCCACGCGAATAACACGTATCCGTGGATTCTGACGTGCATAAGTCGCCAAGATAACCTTGCTAGTGTCCATTGACCCGTCATCCACACAAAGTACCTCAAAATTGGGATAGTCCTGGGCGAGCAAACTATCCAGCGCCTGAGTCAAATACTTTTCGGCATTATAAACCGGCATGATGACCGAAACCAATGCTTCATGACCTGCCATATCGTCCCTCTTTTCCTTCGTGTTTTAGTATAACGTAATTGCTCCATTGTTAAACGAAACCGGTTAACATTTTAAAAAAGACAATAAAATAAAAGCAGGAAACAATGACTGCTTGCTTCCTGCTTGACGATTTGATGCTTCCGGCACCTCATAACACATAAAAATAGTAACGGAGATCCCCGTTATTCCGGAAGCGTCTTCAGATCGTCTTCGGTTAACTGATATTTAGCATCAATCGGATCACCTTGCGAGGTCAGAATCTTAGGACCATTGTCGGTAATCACCAGGGTATGCTCATACTGTGCGCACTTACTTCCATCGGCGGTTACATAGTATTCCCATGTATCGCCGGGAACTTGTTTACCCTTAATCTTCCATGTACCTTCCGTAATCATTGGCTCAATGGTAATCGTCATGCCGGCTTTCAAGCGCAACCCGTGACCGGGCACGCCATAATGCGGAACGTTAGGACTTTCATGCATCGTAGGCTGAATGCCATGTCCAACCAGTTCACGCACATCGCCATAGCCGTTATCATCTTCGGTATAAGTCTGAATCGCAGCGCCAATATCACCAATACGATTACCAACAACCGCTTCGTCAATACCCAGGTAAAGCGACTTCTTGGTCACATCCATCAATTTCTGGTCAGCTTCAGAAACCTTCCCGACCCCGTATGTCCAGCAAGAGTCACTAAAATAACCATTCCAACTGATAACGGTGTCCACACTGACGACATCACCGTCTTTTAACTTCAAGCCCTTGCGCGGTACAGCATGGGCAACCTCATCATTGATACTGACACAAGTAACATACTTATAACCTTCAAAACCGACCTGCTCAGCCTTGGCGCCATGGGATTCAAAAAACTCCTTAGCAAACTTTTCAATCTCCCAACTCGAGATACCCGGCTTAATAATATCGCGCAAGCCAACATGCATCGCCGCCAGAATCGCTCCCGACTTAGCCATACCTTTTATTTCACGTGCTGATTTGATGGTGATCAAACTTCCAGCCTCCAATACGAATTTAACTCGCAATTAGTGTAGCATTAATTAGAAGAGAGCGCGAGCCAGCCCGGTTAGAAACTGGAGTGTAAGTGGCCTTGGGCGTGATGGTCGGGCTTTGACCATTGCGACCAAGGTCCTTACACGCAAGTTTCTGGGCTGGCGAGCGCGTTTAAAGAGAGCTCGAGCCGACGCATTTTCTAAACAACCAATGCTGTTAGTATGCGAGTTAATCCCATCGTCAAATCAGTTAACACCCTTGACTATTTACCAGTTTCTAAGATATACTTTATCTGTCGAGGGGGAGGTCATCAGGATGAAGCCCCGATGACCTCAACGTGACATCAGATGACGTTTTGGGTAAAGCTAGCCGTTTCGGTTAGCTTTTTTGAATGAATGCAAACCCGTCAATATCTTGACGCCTCACCAGCGCCTAAGGTATACTTTAGAAGTCGAAAAGAGGCCATCAGGGTGCTTCCTGATGACCTCAACGTGATATCAGATGACGTTTTGAGTAAAGCTAGCCGTTTCGGTTAGCTTTTTTGATTATCGCGTATGCCTTAGCACCGCTAGTAAGCAGTATGCTTATAGCGACGATAATCGTTGCCACGTCCAACGCGGCGATCCCCTTTCGTCTCCTGATTCTGGCATGGCCCCCACCTCCGTTTTATCAAAATGTCGAGGGGTGTGTGCCATCCAAATCACTCGGCTCAGCGAAAAAAGCTTTTCAGTCTTTTTCAAAGCCGTAATGATAGTCTATAGATAATATGAATCTGCGTCAATAAAATAAATCAACATAATAAGCAGGGAGAGCGTACGGTACAAGACTCCAAACATAACGCGATTCAATGAATACAAGCCAGTCAATATCTTGACGCTTCACCAGCGCCTAAGGTATACTTTAGAGGTCGAAAAGAGGCCATCAGGATGGAGCCCCGATGACCTCAACGTGATATCAGATGACGTTTTTGGGTAAAGCTAGCCGTTTCGGTTAGCTTTTTTGATTATCGTGTATGCCTTAGCACCGCTAGTAAGCAGTATGCTTATAGCGACGATAATCGTTGCCACGTCCAACGCGGCGATCCCCTTTCGTCTCCTGATTTTGGCATGGCTGTCACCTCCGTTTTATCAAAATGTCGAGAGGTGTGTGCCATCCAAATCACTGGGCTCAACGAAAAAGATGATGAATCCCTTTTCAAAACCGTAATGACAGTCTACAGATAATGAGAATTGACGTCAACAAAATACTTCCACGTAAATCAGGAGACGAAGGGGGGACGGTCCAAAGCCTACCCCACCACACATAGCCAACTTCAGTGAATCTCCCCAAGCGGCTTTCCCGTATGCTATAATCAAGCGAATGAACAAGAATGACAGCCTCGCCGACTTGTAAGCTCCCGAGTGCTGTGTTTTAGGAGGAATACAAGAAAAATGGCAAGCGCACGGATTGTATATGCCAGTTTGACCGGTAATAATGAAGATATTGCCGGTATCATTGAAGAAGCTTTTGAAGACCTGAATGTGGACGTGACGACCACTGAAGTTTCCCAAGCACTCGCGAGTGATTTTGAAGATGTCGATATTTGTGTCACGGCAACTTACACGTACTCAGATGTCGGCGATGGCGAACTGCCGGACGAAGCGGTTGATTTCTATGAAGAATTGCAAGAGCTGGATCTAACTGGAAAAGTCTATGGTTGTTGCGGTAGCGGTGACCGCTTCTATGATGACTTTGCCACTTCGGTTGATGATTTTGACAAGGCCTTTGCCAAAACCGGCGCCACCAAAGGAGCAGAGAATGTTAAGATTGATCTTTCTCCTGAAGAAGATGACATCAAGCATCTTGAAGCTTTTACAAAACAGTTGGTTGATAAGTTCAACGCCATGCAATAGTAAGTAGGCAAAAGGCTCGCGCTGATTTCAGTGCGAGCCTTTTCGTATGCCTTAGATCATCTTATATTGGCGGTCACGGAGTTTCTTTTTCCGAATGTGCTGACTTCACTCGGCGTTTCAAAAAGTCGTGCACTTTACCCTTGCTGCTGTGCAACCGGCCGATGAAGTATTCTGCGGTTAACGCGTTAATCACAGCGCCCCAAAGCAAGACGAGCGCGGAGAAATTCAACCACAGCATGATCGCAATAAACGTACCGATCGTGCCATAAGAAAGATAACGCGTGCCAAAATAATGCATATATAACGAAAATGCCTGAGCAATTAAGAGCCAGCCAATAACGGTGAAGGCAGTTCCGGGTAACACCGTCCACATTTTGATTTTGACATTCGGTAAAAAATAATCCAAAAACATAATAATAATGAACAATGCGGTAACCGTGATGGGCCAGCGTAACGTATTAAAGGTTCGCAGCCAGCTGGTATCCAGTCGTAGCAACGGTATCAGCCATTCCAAAAATTGGCGGCCAAATGCAAAGGCAATTAAAATGGCGCCCATCACAATAATTAAGGTAAAAGTCATGAGCATTGATAATAATCGCTGAATAATGAAGTTTTGCGTTGCCTCCACACCGTAGACTTGATTAAAGCCCATTTTTAAGCCGGTTACACCTAGACTGGCTGCCCACAGCGTTGCAATTGCCCCGATTCCCAGCAATCCCCCGCTGCTTGAATCCAGTAAATTTGCGATGATGGGATCGAGCCATTCCATGACATTTGCCGGCACCGCCTGCGTTAAGTAAGTGGCCAAACTGCTATACTTCAGTCCAAGGTACGGCAAAGCATTGGCAACAAATAAGATTAGCGGAAAAAGCGATAGCAACGTATAGTAAGCCAATGCAGCAGCACTTTGCCCAATGTTGGAGTCGGAAATCCGATTAATGGCAAGCTTGATGAAGACCCAAAACTTGGTGCGCTTTGGTAGCTTCATGTCTGCTAAAGCCGTACGTCCTGAGCGAATGTCGGCTGCTTGCTCTGCCGACAATAATGACCGTTTCAACGGGTGCTTCTTCCGTCCCATACTTTACCTCCCTCCCAGCCTTGCTCGTTAATCGCAGACGATCATCCTCTTTAATTCTGCCAGAAGCAATCCGCAGAAAACAAGCTAAACTTATTTTTATGAATAAATTTTGCGAATAAATCCGGCAAATAAATACACCGGCTAATCAAGCACTTTTAGGCTAAAACACGTTGCTTGACTGCGCGCATAAACGCAGAATAATCGGCCTTCACCTGATTCAGATACCACTTGCTCCAGGATTGCACCGCACTATCGAAATGTTTATCCAGATAACCGGTCACGACTGCCGCTTGCGGGGTTTGCGCATGCGCCATGGCCAAAAGATAAGCCGTAATTTGCGTATAGTACTTGAACTCGGGAAAACTAAGCTCATCAAGATCAACGGAGCCCTTCATGTCGCGAAATTGGCGGACATAGTAGCTCTTGTTGTCCACATTAAACCACCCCAGAAACGGATCGGACGCTTTTTGGAGGATCATTTGAGCCGCAATAATTCGCTGCCCCTGACTGACTTCTTGTTGCAAGGTCATGCGTTCCATATTGGGCAATAATTCCCGGCGTGGCGGTAACGCCTCTTTAACTTGTAGCACCAAATGACTACCGCCTAAACCACTCAACAGGATCAAATAACAATTCGTCCCGAAACTGCCAATCCCGACACTGTGATGAATAATATCAGTAATGCGATATTGGCTCAGTAAAACCAAAATGTCCGGACGCGTGGTTTTGCGATACTGGGTAAAGCCATCATAAATTGCCTGATAAGTTGTTTGATCAATGTGAACCGAACTCGGCGGATCATCTTTAAATCGCATGTGCCCCGCTTCATTCGTCTCGGTGTACTTTTTAATGACCGAATCGTTGTTGCGTTTGGTCGCCTTTTTAATGAATTTGGCCAACAACGGTGAATCTTCGGCTCCGGGGATGACCTGCACTAAACGTTCTACTTCAGTCGATTGATAGAACCGATCAAGCGCGCCCAGCTTGAATAGATCCCGTAATGTTTTCCGATAAATACTGGCATCGTTTTGGACTAAATCATCAAGATCATCACTGTCAAACCCTTGCTGATCGCCAAGCAAATAAACGCTGGTCAGCAGGCGCTTGATGTCGAATTCAAAACTATTGATCTGAGCTTCATCAAAGTCATTGAGGTCAAACAGCAAATTGCGTTCCGGCGAGGCATAAAAACCAAAATTCTGCAGATGGGCATCCCCGTCAATTAATAGATTAATGCCTGATTTTTCGCCTTGCCGCAAATCATAAGCCATTAATTCGGCCGTGCCGCGGAAAAAAGCTGCCTGGGATGCACCCATTCGCTGATGGCGCATCGGCAGCAACGATTTGATAAGATTCTGCTCAACACTATTAATAAACTGAACTGGATCACGGTCAATCTTGCTGACCGCCCCTAGATTTTCAATCGGAACCGCTTGCCGAATCTTTTTGCCGGTTTCCTTGAGGTCGTCAATTGTGTACTTAGTGGCGACTCGTTCGCGTAATAAATCTTTTAGATCTGATGAACTTCCCATAATAACCTCTTTCGAACGCCTTCTAACGCAAATCCTTCCATTTGACGAGCGCGTTATGTTGCATGTCAGCTATTTGTACCAGCATGGCACTTACTTATTAAATCAAAAGTAGCGCATTGGCCGCCAGTTTTCCAGTTTTATGTGCATTTGGCGATCAGGGGCTGAGGTGAGGGAGCTGTGAGTAAAGGGGTTGGGGCAGTGGTTATTGAGAAAATTGCGGCAGGGACATAAGTATTCTCTTTTGGGCAATTTTGGGGTTTTATTTTGCTTTCTATAACGCGTTCGCAGTCGCAGCAATCTGCGTGTAAGGACCTCGAACGCGATGGCCAAGCCCGGGCCATCACGCCCGAGGCCGCTTACACTCCGATTGCTAAGCGCTCCTGCTCACGCTCACCAACAAAAAAAACCGCTCCCCCCGCGGAACGGTTAGCCCCAATTAAACTATTAATAGCCTTGGGCGACTTTTGCTTTTTCGAACCAAGAAATGCGCGGGTCATCTGAGAAGCGGCCGTTAACGATGAAATCTTGTGTGACCGCCGTTAAGATATCAACCATTTGATCGCGTGTAATGTCGATGAACCCTGGTGCCATGAGATTGGCAATCCCGGTTGCTACGATCCATACCCCGCAAATCGTATTGCGTAATTGTGCCTCACTTAGATTCTTAGCCGGTTCATACGCATCAAACACGCGCATAGCAGTACTCATAGCGTATTCACGCATTTCATCAACGCCAAAGTGATCTTCAACAAATACTGCTCGGTAAAGCGGCCGATTTTCAAGAGCAAAATAGATATACGCCAAACCTAAATCAACCACTGGATCATTGGTGTAGTGTTTTGCCATCTTTAAAGCCAGCAGTTCTTTAATACGATCCATCACGGCCTGTTTCAATTCCGCCATATTCTTGAATTCCAAATAAATCGGCTGCGTTGAACAGTTCATCTTCTTAGCGATATTACGCGCCGTGAAACTTTTAAAGCCCTGTTCCACAACGAGATCATATGCTGCATTTAAAATCTGATCATGTGTGATCGTTTTTTTTCGTGCCATATTGTTCCCCTTACTTTCTTTAAGTTATTTAAAACTAGCTTGCACACAACTTAATTCTGACAAATAAAGTTAAATCTCCACTCCAAAAGACCAACTTCATGTCTTGGTGTTATTTTACCAGACATGAAGTCAGAAGGAAACAGAATTTACTAATAAATTTCAGTTTTTCTTAATTTATTTTGAAGATTTCTGCCACGGCACAGCAGCATTTTGCACCGAGAATTCGCCGCCCTATGGTAAACTATTGCCAATCACTTTGAGGAGGAGCGTTTTTATGACATTATCTAACTTTAACGAAAGCCTTAAAAAATATGCCGAATTGGCAGTCGATATTGGGGTGTCCGTTAAACCCGGCGATACCGTTTACGTGCAAATTTCAGTGGACCAAGCACAGCTGGCACGCTTGATCGTTGCGGCTGCTTACCAACGCGGTGCCGCGGAAGTTCAGGTTCAGTGGTTCGATGATGTACTCAAGCGTTTAGATATGGCGCACATGGCAGACGAGCGCCTTTTCAACATCCCGGCGTTTGTCAAAGGTCAATTCGATTATTGGGTTGATCACCAAGCCAAGCGGATTACCGTGGTTTCATCAGATCCGGATAACTTGGCAGGAATTGATTCCAACCGCATTGCCAAGTATCAAGAAGCGTTCGCAAAAGCCTACAAACGACTCATGGAAGCAATCAGTTCCATGAGCATTAGCTGGACGATTATCGGTGCTGCAAGTCCGCGCTGGGCTCAAAAAGTTTTCCCTGATGCCGCCACCCCTGAAGAAGCAACTGAGCTACTCTGGGAGGCAATTTTCAAAACTACCCGAATCGATCAACCCGATCCGGAAGCTGCCTGGAAAGCCCACGATCAAAAGCTGCGGGAAAAAGCGGCTTGGTTAAACAACGAACAATTTGATCAGCTGCATTACATGGCTCCGGGAACGGATTTGGTAGTCGGTTTACCAAAGAACCACATTTGGGAAGGCGCCGGCGCTTTTAACCCGCGTGGTGAGGAATTTATGGCTAACATGCCAACCGAGGAAGTCTTCACTGCCCCTGATTTTCGGCGCATCGACGGGACCGTTGTTTCCACCAAGCCGCTTAGTTATGGCGGCAACATCCTCGAAGATATGCACTTTACTTTCAAAGACGGGCAAATTGTGGAAGCCCACGCCAAACAAGGTGATGACGTCTTACAAAACCTGCTGAAAACGCCGGGTGCTCGTTCATTAGGCGAAGTGTCGTTGGTTCCGGATCCTTCCCCCATCTCACAATCAGGACTTATTTTCTTCAACACGCTGTTTGACGAAAATGCTTCCGATCATATGGCACTCGGTCAAGCCTATCCGTTCTCAGTCAAAGACGGGGTTGCCATGACCAACGAACAACGCGCGGCGGTGGGATTAAACCAAAGTCCGACCCACGTTGACTTCATGATGGGCTCCGCCGCGATGAACATTGACGGCATCAAACCAGACGGAACCATCATCCCAATTTTCCGCAACGGCGACTGGGCCTAACTTCTCATCGCTACCGTTATTTTAGTAAAAAACCGAGCCGCGACTTTTTTGCACTCATTCTGCAAAAATCAACGGCTCGGTTTTTCTATGCGTTATTATTTGTGTGAGCGTGAGCCAGCCCGGTTAGAAACCGGAGTGTAAGCGGCCTCAGACGTGATGGCCGGGTTTTGGCCATTGCGGCTGAGGTCCTTACACGCAGGTTTCTGGGCTGGCGAACGCGTTATGGTGAGCGTGAGCTGGCGCGGTTAGGGATCGGAGTGTAAGTGGCCTTAAGCGTGATGGCCCGCTCTTGGCCATTGCGCTTAAGGTCCTTACACGCAGACTTCTGCGCCGGGGAGCGCGTTATCGCAAGCGTGAGCCCTAATCACGCTTTCTCCGTTTGAATCGCCTTCAATACGTCCAAGAAAATCTGCCCATACTTATCAAGTTTCGCCTGGCCAACCCCTTTAACCGCCAGCAACTCATCCAACGTTTTCGGCATCGCATTGCCAATCGCTTTTAACGTCTTATCGGAAAAAATCATATACGGCGGTAAATGCTGCTGCTCCGCCAATTGCCGGCGAGTACTACGCAGTTCTTGGAAGACCGTGTCATCCACTTCAAGCGTCTGAGTAACTTTTTGCGCGGTCTTTTGGAAAACGGTTATCTGCCCGCGTAACACTTCAGCGCCTTTTGCGGTTAAGCCAAGCGTTGGATACTGACCACCACGCGTTTCCAGAAAGCCACCGGCCGTCAGGAAATCAATGAAGGTCGTAATATCCCGCTGTCGCCGATTTTTCATCAGCCCATATGTTGACAACTGATCGAGGTGAAACGACAAAACGCGCTGATTGTGGGCGCCAGCCAAGACCTGGGCAACAATGCCTTTACCAAACCGCTCATGCAATCGGACAACGCACGACAAAACCTTCTGCGCGTCAATGGTCACATCAACGGATTCACGATCATCTAAGCAGTTCGAACAACGTCCACACGGGGCAGTGCCAGTCTGACCAAAATAGTTCAAAATAAACTGCTGCAGACACTGATCGGTGTTGGCATAGCGTTCCATAACTTTAAGTTTGTCATACTGCCGCCGTTGATGCGCCTCGTCACCTTCAGACTGTTCAATAAAAAACCGTTGCACCTGCAAGTCTTGCGGTCTAAATAACAAGATCGCCTCACTAGGCAACCCATCACGACCGGCGCGACCTGCTTCTTGATAATACGATTCCAAATCTTTCGGAATCTGAGCATGAATCACGAAGCGAACGTTACTTTTATCAATCCCCATCCCAAACGCGTTGGTAGCGACCATAATCGGCTTACGATCAAACAAAAAGTCTTCCTGATTAGCAGCACGTTGCTTTTCAGTCATGCCGGCGTGATATTTGGCTACCGGCAACTGCTTATGCTGCAAAAACGCATAAATCCGATCGACTTCTTTGCGCGTACTTGCATAAATAATGCCAGATTGGTCAACATTGAGTTTAAGATAATCCAACAAGTACCGATCCTCATCCTGATCGCGCACCACTTTGAAACTCAGGTTGTCACGTTCAAACCCTGTGTTGATGACCCCATCGTCCGGGATCATCAAGCGTTGGCAAATATCTTGAGCAACCCGCGGTGTCGCCGTCGCAGTTAAGGCAATGACCGGCGGCTGCGAGGGTAATTGAGCCGCAACATTAGCCAAGTTGAGGTAACTCGGCCGAAAATCATGTCCCCACTGTGAAATACAGTGTGCTTCATCAATAGCAAAAAGCGAGATATTCATGTCACCGAGCTGTTGAAGGAACCAATCCGCATCAAACCGTTCCGGCGCCACATATAACAACTTAATGTTCCCACTGCGCGCCTGTTCCAGACGTGCAGTAATTTCACGATAATCCAACGTGCTATTAATAAACGCCGCCGGAATGGCATTGTCGTTTAACGCATCAACTTGATCTTTCATTAAAGCGATTAAAGGCGAAACGACCAGCGTCAAGCCTGGCAGAATCATCGCCGGCACCTGATAACACAAAGACTTGCCGCCACCGGTAGGCATCACGACCAGCGTGCTCTTGCCGGTCATAATTCGCTCAATTGCCTGCTTTTGACCGGCTCGAAAGTGATCGTACCCAAATTTTTCTTTTAAAATCGTCGCTGGCTGCGGCAAAAGCATCTTTTTCCTCCTATAAAAACTTGACTGACTCAATCATAGATTATGCCATCGCAATTGAATTTCCCTTTTAAAAATTTCTGATTAGCATAACGCCAACTGCTACTTCATCACAGCAACTAAAACATACTGACCAGTAACCAGATGAGCAGACTAAAACTCAGCATCACTAAATTCAACAGTAACAAATTCAAATTTACCCACGCCCACCAAGCAAATCCTGCTGGCCAAAACGTCAGCAAACTATAAAAGATCACAATTGTTACCAGAAAAGCAATCGGCGCACTCTGCCACATATTTTGCAAATCCCGATGCGACAAAGCAACCCCTGGCGTTAAAACTAAGGTTAACACGAAAAAAATCAGCAGCCAACGCCAATTAATCTGCATCATGTCGCGCATCATAACCCATTTTTCACCGAGACTGGCCGTGGTCGCAAACACCTGCCACACTTGACTACCTGCCGAGAAAAAAGCCCACCGCCCTAGTACCAGCAAAATGAGGCTAATTCCCCAAACCGGAGCGCTGCTAGAAAGAAACAGTCCTAGCTGGGCAATCGGATTATGCCGTTGATATTGCAAACTAACATGAGCGGCACTGCCTTGTCGCGGATCAGCCCGCAACGAAAAATTCGTCACCTGCAAACCAAATAGCCGCGCAACAATTGCGTGAAGTAATTCATGGACAAAAATTCCCGGCTTCATATACCAGATCTGCGTATTAGACCGACCAACGCGATTAACCAAGGCTTGAACTGTCGCCCCGTTGACCGTACTGATCAACACGATCCCGCCAATAAAAATCAGCCAACCTGGAACATAGACGGCCATAAACGCCTGCATGTAAGGCCCCTCCTTGTTTGCTATTGAAAGATGCCTATTTCAATTTAATAAAAAGCACAGCCAAATGACTGTGCTTTTTATGACTGTGCCCTATCGGAATCGAACCGATGACCTACTGCTTAGGAGGCAGTCGCTCTATCCTGCTGAGCTAAGGGCACCAGACAAAGTCAATTATGCCAAAAGCAGCAGCGCAATTCAAATAGATTTGTTGTCTCAGCAGCTGCAGCTCAACGATATCGTTCCTTTTAGCCTCATTAAGCCGTCATATAAGAACGCTCAATCGAGTCCAACATCCGGCCAACATTACGCCGCCGCTTATGGCCGACAAATAGCTCGGTGATCATCTGTTTAAGCTGCGCCGCCCAATTAACCGGCTGCACGGTTTCACTTACCTGCACACGACTTGCATCAGCACTAAGCGGCGTGATCAAATAACGAACCTTAAAGCGAGAAAAACGGGTCATCGTCAGCATCGCAAATTCACGATTGATGACATTTTGCGTAATCTTGACCTTTGCCCATTCACCATCAGGAAATTGTTTGCGATAGGTATAACCAGCAAGTTCATCAACTTCAACCTTACGATGACTCGCCGCCGCAATATCGGCCTGAACCGGTGCAACGATTTTACTATATAAAAATGCTGCCGGTGTCTGTAATGTTTTCTCGATTTTCATGGGGATTACCTCTTTTATAAAGTGAGCGTTCACCGGCGCGCTTAGAAGTCGGAGTGTAAGTGGCCTCAGACGTGATGGCCACACTTTGGCCATTGCGGCTGAGGTCCTTACACGCAGACTTCTGCGCCGGTGAACGCGTTATGGTGAGCGTGAGCCAGCCCGGTTAGAAACCGGAGCATAAGTGGCCTTGGGCGTGATGGCCTGGGTTTGGCCATTGCGACCAAGGTCCTTACACGCAGATCCCTGCGCCGGTGAACGCGTTATGGTGATCGTGAGCCCGTGCCCCAACGCACTCGCCAGACAACCAACCTCTACCAACAAACCCTTGACCTACTTCTGTGCGTGCACTTGCTGGTAAAGATCAATAATATCATCCGCAAGCCGGCGAATCGTCATGGCACTGATTAGATGATCCTGACTGTGCACCATTAATAACGTTACGTCAACTTTTTGCCCTCGTGCCTCATACGTAAGCATTTGGGTCTGGGCTTGATGTGCCTGTTTCAACTTGGCATCCGCGTGCTTTAACAATTTGCGGCTGCGGTCGATCTGATCGGCTTTGGCTGCTTCAATCGCTGCCATTGTTGCCTGTTCCGCATCACCGGCTGCACTCATCAGTGTCATCATTGCAGCCATTTGTTCCGCCTTCATACTCGCCATGACTGCCCTCCATCCTTATCATACCGCTGATGCAGCCTCATGTGTTGTTTTTGTGCTTGCCTTTATTGCGCTGATCACGTAACCGCTTTTTTTTATGCTTACGCCGCGGTTTTTGTTCGGGTTCATTTGTCGCAACCGGCCGATCTTTAGCCGCAACCTGCCGACTTTTACGCTGACTCGGTGCTGGTAATTTGACCGTCACCGGCGTTTCGTTATCTGGCTTTCGGGCTGGCAGTGTGGTCACCAGCTTTCCATCGCTCATATAGGCACGCTGAATGGCATATTGCGGTACCAGTTTTTTCAAGTCCCGGCGATCGTGGTCGTCTCCTAACGTTACCACTAGTCCGGGTTCACCCATCCGGCCGGTACGACCTGCGCGATGAATGTAGGCTTCAGCACGCTTAGGCGGTTCGAAATTAACCACGGCAGGAAGCTTAGGAATATCCAATCCACGGCCAGCCATGTCGGTCACAAGTAATAAGGTAATCCGGCCGTTACGAAAATCCGTCAACGCTTTTTGGCGGCTAGTCTGTCGGCCTTCCCGCGACAATACGGCAAAACGAACGGCTTGGTGGCGCAAAATACCGGCCGCGCGTTCCAACGATGCATTTTGATTAAAAAACACCAGTGCCTTGAAGCCATCAGTGTGCGCCAACGTTCGCAACCAATCAATTTGATGTGCCCGATCCGTTTGCAAGAATAAATGCCGAACCGTCCCGCGTGTTTGATCAATCGCACGAACATCAACCAGCTTAGGCGTCTTGCCAAACCATTTATGCATCTCGCTAAAATACGGACTCGGTGTCGCTGAAAAGAAAGCAAGTTGGGCATCGGCCGGAGCCGCAGCCGCAATTTCGCGAACCTGATCGAATCCCGGATCCCGTAACATCTCATCGGCTTCATCAACAACCAGCGTTTGCAAGCCATCCAACTTCAGCTTGTGCGATTGAATCAGTTCAAGCAAACGGCCCGCTGTTGCGACAATGACTTCAGGTTTTTCTTTTAGCTTCGTCAATTGCCGTTTCACATTAGCCGACCCGATGATGCCCTGCACCGCCACATTGATATCGTGTGCATACGGCGTTAGAACATCCCGCGTTTGAATCGCTAACTCCTGCGATGGCGCCAAAATCAGTATTTGCAAACCATCGCCGGGCACGATTTTTTCCAGTAACGGTAGGCCAAATGCCAAGGTTTTCCCTGAGCCGGTTGGAGCCAGACCGATGACATCCTCATCGGTTTTCAACGGCTGATAAACCGCTGCTTGAATGGGTGTCTGCTCCGTATACCCGGCAGCCTGCCAACGTTTTTGAAACGGGGTTGCAATTGTCACAATATTTGTCCTCCATAACGCGTTCGCCAGCCTAGAAACCGCGCCGGTTCACGCTCACTAAAAATCAAGGTTTGCGGACGTCCGCAGAATTGACATGACTTGATGAACTTCCTTGGCCAGCTGCCATGCCTTATCAAACGCATTGCGATCATGACCGGTGATAGCTTTGGCAAAATAAGCTGCTTCTGCTTCCATCGGGTTCGCCAATTTCTCGGTACTAAGCACTTGATCATCGAGCTTGATAGTTTCAAGTTCAGCAGCATTGTCCATGGTCAACGTTTGCTTACCGGAATAAATCTCGGATGGCAAGAAACTATTGGTTGTTTTACCCGTAATCAACGTTACTGCGAATTGATCATAATCCAAGCGCGCAACCCCATCGCCATCCACACCACTCTTGAGAAAATGTGGAAGGTAAACAGCGTTATCGGGAACCCCAAACCAAGCCACGGCATCGTAGACCAAATAAATACCCAGATCCATCAATGCACCACCGGCAAACTCGGGATTAAAAACATTCGGCAACTTGCCAGCCAAAAAAGCATCGTACTTAGAAGAATACTTCATATAAGTCAGGGTAGCCCCGTCAATCGGATGATGATGGGTAAATTGATCGACAACCTGAAAATTGTGCTCATAAACATGCCGAGCTGCTTCAAAGAGATACAAAGAAGGCTTTTTGCGTAATGCCTCGTCTAGTTTTTCAAATTCCATAGCGGTTGCAACCAAGGGCTTTTCAACAATCACATGCTTGCCGGCATCAAGAGCTGCCAAGGCTTGAGACGCATGCAAACTGTTAGGACTGGCAATATACACCACATCGACATCACTGCCGAGAAAATCGTCCATCTTGGTATACGCTGTTGCTGGTGCAGTTTGATCAATGAACGTCTGAGCACTCTCCTGATGACGTGAATAAACGGCAGTAAGCGTATATGCCTTCGTGGCCGCCGCTGCATCCACAAACTGCTTAGTAATCCATCCTGTTCCAATCACACCAAGTTTCAACATGGTAAAATCCTCCTCTAAACGTAAGCTGGCGCGCCAGAATATCGGGGTGTAAGGGGTGTCCTCAGGCGTGATGGCCCAACTTGACCCTTGCAACTTAGCTCCTTACACGCAAGTTCCTGCGCCAGTAAACGCGTTATCAAGCATTATAACAGTCACTCACGGCTGTACGTATGATATCCAGCTCTGCCGTGATTTAACATCAAGCTGGCAAAACTGCTCATGATTATTGTAACAGCCCAGTAACAGAAAAACAGCACCACTGTAACCACTAAACTAAAAACTCATGGTAGACTATGCTTAAACAGAAATGGGAGGTCGAAAAACATGGCGAGTTTTTTACGCGGGCTGAAACATTTACTCGCGCACCACGGTCATCATCAGAAGGCACAGGACAAGGCGCCTAATCCCGCATTGGCGTTGGCAAAGAATTTCACAGGGAGTTTTGCTTTTCTTGATGAGCAAACCAATAAGACCCACTCGCTAGCGATTTCGCCCCAACTGCAGATTAAGATCGACAATAAAACGCTACCTGGGCAAGTTGTCGGCATCACCATCAACGAGCTGACTTTTCTCGATCATTATGGGTACAAATTAGTCATTAAAGCGGATGATAATGGTCCGCAAACCATTTATGACGAAGCAGAAGATGCTACCTACGCCATTATCATTCCCAGCGCATAAGATGCAAAAAGTGCGATCCAGCAAAATCGGATCGCACTTTTTTTGATGTGAGCGTGAGCTGGCGCGGTTAGGGATCGGAGTGTAAGCGGCCTTGGGCGTGATGGCCTGGGCTTGGCCATTGCGACCAAGGTCCTTACACGCAGATCCCTTCGCCAGCGAACGCGTTATGGTGAGCGCTCCCCGGCGCGGTTAGGAATCGGAGTGTAAGTGGCCTCAGACGTGATGGCCGGTCTTTGGTCATTGCGACCAAGGTCCTTACACGCAGACTCCTGCGCCGGGGAGCGCGTTATAGAAAGTGATGCGTTTGATTGCTTTATTCAAGTTTTGACAAGGCCGCTTTGGGAACTTCCGAACGCGGCACACTTTCCCAGCTGGTGACCCCTTTTTTATCATTGTACGTTACTTTTAGATAAGCATTTTTTCTCAGCGGTCGATCTTGGTTCGCATTAAACTTCAACTGCTGCAGACCGCCTTTCTCATCATATCCAGGCAAATCATAGGCATAAATGATGTACTTGTTGCCTTCATCATCGCGATCCGTCACCCGCTGACCAGTGTTGGTAATTTTTGTGTAGTACGTGGTTCCGCCATAGTTGGTAATTTCAAAAATTTTCAAACCGCCAAAAACGAGCACAATCAGCACAACCAAGCCGATCAGGACTTTTTTCATTATCTGTTCACCTCGCTTATCAGTATGTCCCAATCGTTCAATTAAGTAGATAGTTTCGGCGAACATTCAACGAACATTTTTGTTAGATCAGTGCAATGCTCGGCTTTTTGCACGAATTAATGGTGGTCCGACTATTGAGCCAGCTTCAAAAATGTGCTGCGCTTGCCCATGAATACCGCTGCTCGATAGGATGCCTGAGGACCGTCTGGCAACCGCGCACCGTCAGTATATTGCCAAAAGCCGCCATTGTCAGCAGGCCGCTTGTCCGTGATCGTCCACCGCGGTGCTTGTGGAACCACTGTTTTGACCACCTTTAAAATATCAGGACTACCCATCAGCAACACTTGGCGATGATAGCGTTGTTGAACGAGCGTGATAAACTCGGTTAGATGCTGTGTCAACCACGCGGAACTCGGCTTTTGCTCGCGATAATAACTTAGGTAAATACCAATTGGCAGATCGCCAATGTTGGAGCCTACTTTGCGGATAAATTGAGCTGCTTGAGCTTCCGGTGTCGTTTCAAAGCTAAAAACGTGATACACGCCTATGCTCATTCGGCTCCCTGCTGCCTGAGTAAAGTTGGTATTAAAATTATCGTCAAAATAGCTACTGCCTTCTGTGGCCTTCAAATAAACAAAGCTAACCCGGCTGCTACGTAAACGATCAAAATCCTGAACGCCATCGGTTTGATCAAGGCGAACGCCCAACACTGGATAAGCGGTCGGATCCGGCCGTGGATTACGCAGCAGCCACCAGCCGATTACTAAGGCCGTGACCACTCCTGCGCTAATCAGCAAAAACCACAGCCGCCGCCGATGCCGATAAGTATTTGCATAAATAACTCGTCGTCTACGCATCAACAACATCCTTTCTAAAATAAAGTGAGCGTGAGCCAGCGCGGTTAGGGATCGGAGTGTAAGCGGCCTTAGACGTGATGGCCGGGCTTTGGCCATTGCGGCAAAGGTCCTTACACTCCGATCCCTGCGCTGGGGAACGCGTTATGGAGCGTGAGCCAGCGCAGGCAACGACACACACCTACATTAACCGTTCCAACCATTCGTGCCACAATGGTCTTATTGTAACAAAGTCTTCCACAATAAAAAGTGTTTGAACTAATTACGGAATGAAGCATAGACTGTACTAAAGTTCCAGCATAGAATAACGAGCATAATTTTTTCTTTCTAAGCCGTCCCAATTGTCTTTCATTCAACCCTGCTTTAAAATTGGCTTGTGATAATCATTGCTAGCGTCAAGTAACAAAGCAATCAATGAAGATGACCAGAAAGGAGTAGCGCCCATGCTTGACGATCGCCTTTTAGGGACAACGTTTGTCTTACCAACATCGTATCAAGAGGGTGAGATTACGCTTTATGGCATTCATTATCATTACCGGGTCACTGATGACGCTGCGGCTGGCGATACTGTCGTTGTCAATGCGGTCTCGCCGCTTTATCTTAGCGTCGTCAAACCAGAACATCGCTTACATTATTGAGATTGAGTCGTAATTGACTCGCTCACACGGGGGGCTTTCGCATGAATATTATCCTGATTTCTGTTCTAGTCATTGTTTTAGTCATCGTCATCGCAATTCTTTTCACCAGCGTTGCCATTATCCATACCGGTGAAGTTGGCATTGTCGAACGGTTGGGGAAATATGTAGCAACGTTGGAGCCAGGTTTTCATGTGGTGCCACCATTCATCTATCGGATCACCGAAATCGTCAACATGAAGCAGATTCCGCTGAAGGTCAATGAACAGGAAGTGATTACAAAAGATAACGTTGTCGTCCGTATTTCCGAAACGTTGAAATATCATATCACTGATGTTAACGCCTATGTTTATCAAAACAAGGATTCCGTGTTGTCCATGGTTCAAGATACGCGGGCTAATCTGCGTGGGATTATCGGCAATATGGATTTGAATGACGTCTTGAACGGCACCGAAACCATTAACCAAACCTTGTTTCAGCAAATCGCCGAAACCACCGCTGGCTACGGCTTGAATGTTGATCGGGTCAACATTGATTCCATTCAAGTCGATGCTACCATTCAAGACTCCATGAACAAACTGTTGCGCGCTTCACGGGAAAAGGAAGCCAACATCATGGAAGCTGAAGGTCATAAGCAAGCAGCGATCGCTAAAGCTGAAGGTGAAAAGCAGGCCGCGATTCTTGAAGCCGAGGCCAATAAGCAAACGCAAATCCTTCAAGCACAAGGCCACGCAGAAAGTCAACGGCTGATTGCAGCGGCGGTTAAGGATCAAATTAACTCGATCAATGCCGGCTTGATTGACAATGGCGATTTATATTTGAAATATAAAAATGTTGAGGCACTCGAAGCTTTAGCTAAAGGCACTGCCAACACAGTGGTTCTACCAAGTACCGCGATTGATTCATTAGGCAGTCTTCCTGCTGTGGGAACCCTGTTCAATCAAAAACAACCGTCAGCATCCACCAAGGAAAAGTAAGGTTAAAAAGTCGAATGGCACAATGCAATTCGACTTTTTAAGTTCCGCTACTGCGCATCACATCAGGTAGGGCTGGTATCGTTCAACGACTTTATGGTACGCCATCCGCCCTTAGCTTTCAGAACAACCCCAAACAGCGTAGTATTGATGAAAACAGATCCGTTTTAGTGCGGATATTTTGAGGTGAAACCATGTATCAACTGTTAACCGATTCTTGTTGCGACTTACCCTACCAGACTTTGCATGATCATCAAGTTGAATTTGTCTCCATGCACTTCACCGTCAACGGCACAGATTATGAAGACGATCTTGGAGAAGACCATTACGATATCAATGCATTTTACGAGCAACTGAAGCAAAATGTGATGCCCACAACGACACAGGTAAATGTCGGCCAGTTCGTTGACTTTTTCACACCGTATGTCAAAGCAAACACGCCCATCTTATATGTTGGCTTTTCCAGCGGTTTAAGCGGCACTTTCAATTCGGCGACTCAAGCGCGTGCCATGTTACTGGAAAAGTATCCAGATGCGCAGATTTACTTGGTTGATACCCTAGCTGCGTGTGCTGGTGAAGGACAATTGGTACTGGATGCCATTGAAAAACGCGATGCTGGCATGCCAATCGATGAACTGGCGCACTGGCTCACAGCGCACCGACTGGACTACCGGATGTGGTTTACGGTCGATAAATTGGACTTTCTGTACCACGGTGGCCGCGTGTCGCGTACTTCCGCGGCATTGGGAACGATGTTAAACATCAAACCGGTGATGGACGTTGATACGGCCGGTAAATTACGCGTTGTGCGCAAGGTTCGCGCCCGCAAACGCTCGCTGATTGACTTAGCCAACGAGACTTTAAAAGCCATTCAGGAAAATCCGCAACATCGCATTATCATATCAACATCCGGCGATTTTGAGGCAGCAAACTTTGTCAAAGAGCGCCTGCATGACGCCTCCCCGCAAACGCCGCTGCAGATTGGTAACATCGGTCCAACCATTGCCAGTCACACAGGCTTTGGCTGTGTGGCGGTCTTTTCAATGGCGACTTCGGAGCGGAAATAAATTAGACTTTCAAGAAATTTTAAGCTCAGACTTCATTAGCAGCTTTTTGCTGTTGTTGCAGGTAAAATAGTTGCAGATGAACTTGTGTGCAGTGCTTATTTTCACAATCGTTAAGGCTTCATCACGTGTTTCATAACGCGTTGTTTGACGCAAGAATCTGCATGTAAGGGTCTTGATCGCAATGGTCAAACCTGGGCCACTTACACTCCGATCCCTAGCCGCGTCAACTCACGCTCCATAACGCGTTCACTGGCGCAGAAGTCTGCGTATAAGGACCTCAGTCGCAATGGCCAAAGCCCGGCCATCACGACTGAGGCCACTTACACTCCGACTTCTAAGCGCGCCGGTTCACGCTCACTTCAATCAAGGAGGATTTTATTATGGCAGTCCGCCCTGCAGTGACAACCGATATCCCACTCTTATTACCGCTTGTTCAAGGTTACTATCATGATAGCCCAGTGCCGCTGACCATTGACTCACAGGCAATGGCTGTTCACCTTGACCGCCTGTGCTCCGATACCAGTCTTGGTCACTTATTGGTCGCCACCGTTGATCAAGAATTAGCCGGATTTGCGATTTTATACCGCAGCTTTGAAACCCGAGCGCTGAAACCACTGCTTATTATCAATGACGTCTACGTGGCACCAAAGTTTCGTCGGCACGGGTTGGCGCGTCAACTCATGATCGCAGCGTTCGACCTGGCAAAAGCGCACGGATACAGCGGCGCAAGTTGGCAGACTCGTACTAGCAATCTTGGCGCTCAACATTTGTATGATCAGATCGGTGAACGTGAAACCGGCTGGCTGCATTATTACCACGACCTGTCCCAAGATTGAAAAAAGGCAACGATTGTCTGACATGGCAATCGTTGCCTTTTTGCTTACGCTTCCCCATGAACAGTGTGACATACAGTTGATCTCGCGGTTCTCGAAAAAGGTTCACATAAAACTCTTTTATTTAAATATCACCGATTCCAAATCGTCAGCCGCTGCTGTGGTTGCCGATACATGCCATCTTGTGGCTGAACATTAAACGCTTGGTACCATGCAGGAAAGTTTTGCACCGGCACATTCACGCGTAAGGTAGCCGGCGCATGAACATCTTGCCGCAAAACAGTTTTAGCCCGCTCCGGTCGCATTTTGGTGGCCCATGAACGAGCGTAAGTGATGAAGAATGCCTGTAAGTCCTTAACATCCGGCTGATCGCCTAGTAATGCCAACGCCACATCCATGCCGGCGTTATCTGCCATGTTTTCACTAACGGTCAGGGTGCCGTTGACCTTGACCCCTTCATAGTCACGGCCATCAAACTGTGCCGACATCGCTTTTACCAGTTGATCAAATGCCTGCTTATCCGCTGGCGTCCACCAGTTATGCAAATTACCATATTCATCATACAGCGCCCCGTTATTATCAAACGAATGCGAGATTTCATGACCGATCGTTGCGCCTGTCCCTCCGAGGTTTTCCGCCCGGGTCCATTTGAGTGAGTAATACGGCGGCTGCAAGATACCAGCGGGAAAAGTGATGTCATTTTTCAGCGGATCATAACTGGCATTCACCAAGTGTCCCGGCATATTCCATTGATTCCGATCCACCGGCTGGCCTACCTGTTTAAACCAAAAGGCCTGCGTCTGTGCGCTAAGTTTCAGAATTGCCGTTAACAAATCATCGTCAGCATCCACGCTCAAGTGATCATACAAGGAAAAGAGTCGCTCCGGATACCCCATTTTGACTTGCATCGTGGCTAACTTGCGCATCGCCTTTTGCTTCGTAGCCGGACTCAGCCAAGTGTTGTTTTCTAGCTGTACGCGGTATTGCGCAAGAATCTGCTTAACCATGGCCGTCACATCTGCCTTAGCATCGGCACCAAAGTAGGTTTGACCATAATACTGACCAATCACATCGTCAAAATACTCGTTGGCAATCCCAAAAGCGTGTTTCGTCCACGATAACGCCTCAGGTTGACCCGCCAAAAACCGATCATACTGTCCGGCCAATTGACGTAAATCATCACTGAGGTAAGTGGCGCAGGTTAGCAATTCGTTAATCACCATCCATGCGTGCCATTCTGAATAATTGTCCGGCGTCAATAGTTTGCTTAAGTGCGGAAGATAAGCCGGTACAACCGCATTGACTTTCGCCGGTGTTTGCGGCATGTAGGTTGCAAAGGCTTGTGGAATCCCCAAATAACCGGCCGCATCTTCAAACGCCTGCCAGCTCAATGGATTGTCATACGTGCTATCTACCGCTAAGTCAACATTTGCTGGCACATAATCAGCCAAACGCCGATCAAATCGTTTAGCCGCTTCAACATATACTGTTTGATCAGTCTGACTGAATCCCACCGCAGCCAGCATGGCAGCTGCCATCTGCGACCACGCTGCCAGATCCGCCGCATTTTCGGCATCTTCATGTTGGTACATCGCCGCATCAGGTAAAATCGTGTCTGGCCCGCCAAGATTCAGGATATTATGCTCAGCATCGTGCATATCAGCATCAACGTAGGGACTGATCGGTAAGACGTATTGGTCAGCAACCAGTTTGGGCATAGCACTGCGAAATTGATCAAGCGTCGTGAGCGTCATCAAAAAGCTTATCCGGTCACGAACTGGCTCAATGCCTAGCTGCTGACGGCGGGTTTGGTCATTGGCTTTGGCAAACAACCGCGCTGCATACTGGAGCGGCAAAGTTTTGGCTGTTTTCGTCATCGTGCTTAAGTCAGCCACTAGTTTTTGGCGAATATCATCGGTCAGATTACTATCCGCACTCACAACACTTTTGTCAGGTGGAATCGGCGTCTTGGCTTGCCATTCGCCATTGACGGCCAGGTACAAATCATCTTGAATTCTTGGTAATGTCATGCAATTGCCTCCGTTTTCATGTCGTAATCTCAGCATAGATTTAATCCGCCAAGGCGTCAATTGCTTGCACATCCTAGGCGTAACTACTATGTTGAAACTAAGCATAAATCGAGGGTGATAAGATGACATTGGAAAAATATCGTTTTGACGGTGCTGGCACCTTTAACATTCAAGCATTTGCGACCGCACCGCCAGAACATTTTCAAAATAAAAAAGAGCAGATCAAAGCAGACATTGATCATAACATCAAGGTGCTCTCTAAAGTTCAGCAACACTTGGCGGCGCAGAAACAATACAGCGTCTTGATTATTTTTCAAGGGATGGATGCAGCCGGCAAAGACAGCATGATTGAACACGTCATGTCCGGCGTCAATCCGCAGGGAACCTCAGTGGTGTCGTTTAAGGTACCGACTGAGCTTGAACTAAGCCATGACTTTTTATGGCGCATCCACAACGCGTTCCCGGCTGGTGGCGAACTGACGGTGTTCAATCGCTCCCATTATGAAGAAGTGCTGGTCGACCGAGTTCATCCCGAGTTGCTATTAAAAGAAAACCTACCAGGAATTGACACCGTTGCTGATGTCCATGATGATTTATGGGCCAAACGTTTCAACGATATCAAGGCGCTGGAAACCTATGCGCACCGCAATGGCATCTTGCTGCTCAAGTTCTTCTTACACATTTCCAAGGACGAACAAAAAAATCGCTTCTTAAAACGAATCGAAATTCCCGAAAAGAATTGGAAGTTCTCATTGGCGGATATTCACGAACGCCGCTTTTGGGATGATTACCAGCAAGCTTATCAAGAGGCCATTCAACACACCGCCACCAAAACAAATCCTTGGTACGTCATTCCGTCAGACGATAAGTGGTATTCCCGACTGGTTGTGTCCCAAATCATCAACCGCGAAGTCACCGCTTTGCCGCTAAAATATCCGGAAATCTCTACAGCTCAGAAGCAGGAGTTGGAACAGGCGATTACTGACTTAAAAGATTAGGTTTAAATAAAACTATTTTGGTTAAAATAAAAAGCGAGTCGACTTCCATCACCAAGAATTCGACTCGCTTTTTTATTAACCTTCACCCATTGCATACTGCTTGATGGCGACTGCTGCCCCATCATGATCATTATCAGGTACAACTGTTTTAATGACATCTAACACCTGAGGCAAAGCATTTTCCAAGGTCACCCCTAGGCCGGCTGCTTGCAACATTGGCAGGTCATTTTCACCATCGCCGAGTGCCATCGTTGCCGCCATTGGAATGTCGAATAAATGACTGAGCGTTTTTAACGCCGCCTCTTTCGACACTCCTTGCCGGACAATTTCCAGATAAGTTGCCTTCGACCGACTGGCAACCAACTGCCATTCCGGATGGGCTAAAACGATTTGTTCAGTGCGATCGATCATGTCAGGCTCGCCCATACATAAAAGTTTGTGCACTGGCAGACCGTTTGCTAACCCTGTTTCAATCGGAACTGTTTCCGGTGCAAAACCGGTGATCGCTGCTTCTTGCCGGGTCCACTGACTCGTATCAGCGACATACCAATGCGTGTCACTGAACACATTCAAGCTCAGCGTTAAGCTAGATAATGCGGTATAAACTTTGGCTGCAATTCCTGCTGGCCAAGGCGTCGTTGCCAACACTTTTAGCTTCTTATCATCGGTTGGCTGAGCAATGACCGCACCATTAAGACTGACAAGCGGCACCGCCAACCCCATTTGTTGCGCAAGCGCGGTCATGGCTAAAGGCGGCCGCGCCGAAGCAAGTACAAAAGTCCCGCCCGCAGCAACATAATGCTGAATCGCTTGTTTAACGCCGACAGTCAGCTCGTGTTTTGAATTAAGCAGTGTGCCATCAATATCACTCAGAATCAACCGATAGTGCAAGAAAAATTCCCCTTCCCTGTGCCTTTGCACGTGCCTATTGCATGAAACCTAAAACTGAATTTGCATCATTTGGCGGTTAATGAGCCGCTGGGTGTAACGGATCATTCAGTGCCGGAATACTTTCGCGAACCGTAAAGGCAAAGCCCAACACCGCTAATAAAATCAAACCGGTGGCACCGACAAACAACAGCCGATAACTTTGCGTACCTTCAATCACCATTGCACCTAACAATGGCCCCAGTGCTCGGCCCGCTGACGCAAAGCCTTGAATCAAACCTTGATAATGCCCTTGTTGTGCAAGCGGCGTAAACAAAGTGACATAAGTTGAAACTGCCGGCAATGCCAGAATTTCGCCTAAAGTCAAAACCACCATGGCGATAATAAATGTCAGATATTGCCCGGAACCATTTAGCAAAATCAAAAAAGAACCGGCAAATAAGACAAAACCACCAATCAACCGCAACCGGATATGCTGCAACAACCAGTGATCAAACGCTGTCAAAACCGGCTGGAACAAAACAATCAGCAGTGCATTAACTGTCCACAAAAAGCTGTAGTCCTTGACTGTGAGGCCTTCGCTTAACATAAAGGCGGAAATATTGCTTTGCCACTGTTCATACATTAACCACGTCACAAACAACGTCACTATCAGCATGATCAACCGTGGGCGCGCCGGATTGCGACTGCCGCGGGCGACTGGCTGTTCGGCGGCTGTCGGAGTTTCTTTTTCAATACGATAATGCCAGATCGCGACCACTAAAAAGACCGCAAATAGCAGCGCGGCCAATGCAAACACCATGGCAATCCCATAAGGCAAGACAAACCCGACAATCAGCGTGCCAATCACAAGTCCTAGATTTGATGTGAAATACAAGATATTAAACACCACACTCGGGCGTTTGTCGCGAATCCGCGTCGCATAAGAATTAATCGCCGTGGATGTGATCCCACTGCCAAAACCGGAAATAACCAGTAGTAACGGATACGCCGGCCAGCCATGGAAAAAGATCAACAAACCGGTTGCACCAAGATTCAGACAAATGCCTGCCAGCGCCGTCCCATACGGCTGCCAGTGGTCAAATAACCCGCCCCCGAGACTGTTGCCAATAACCATAAACATTGAATTCAAAAAAAGGACGATTCCCGCCACTGTGAGTGATTCACCCAAATATTCATGCATATATATCGTTGTTAACGGCCAAATCAAACTAATGCCGGTATTGGTGATTAGTGATCCCAAAAACAACCACTTCATTGCCAAAGTCTTGTGCTGCACCATTCTCCCCCATTTCGTGTCACTGATACTGATCATAATCGAAACCAGCCAAACATAGCAACTTGAATGAGCAAATATTTAGGCGGTTATCATGATTCTGCCGTCAAGCCGCAGCAAAACCGCGGGTAAAACCAGTATCCGAAGGCAGCTTTGTCCACTAGTGCCGTAGCTATTGTCAGACTCGAACATCGAGGTTAATCGAGTGCCAACAATGTTATAGCAAAAACCCCCAATATACTTTGAACACTTCTATGGTAAGCGCGTACATAAAGTATATTAGAGATTTTGGGTTGTGGCAGTTCACTATCGCCGTATTTAGTGCCTGGTGATTTAGGCTGCGGTTTCTGGCCGAATTTCAGTCACTTTATAGTTGATTTGATAATGCAGGCCACCCTGTTCGACCACAATAGAAATTGGTACAGAAAAAAGCTTAAGGAGGAGGTCGATATTTGCCAATGCAATC